>CAEMXZ010000023.1_pt1 | contig 27301 bp, 27 predicted proteins | sample 7263481 | NCBI WGS metagenome assembly CAEMXZ01 (sample SAMEA6813769, study PRJEB35770) | uncultured Microthrixaceae bacterium | biome: Freshwater; feature: Freshwater reservoir; material: water | place: Czech Republic | collected 2017-04-14 | depth 0.5m m
GTGGGAACCATGTTGGGCTCAGAAGTTACGCGCCGTTATGGGGCCGACGGTCTACCCGACAGCACGATCCTCGCCACATTCACCGGGTCCGCTGGCCAGAGCTTCGGCGCGTTCCTGCCCCGCGGCATCACCTTGCGACTCGAGGGCGACGCGAACGACTATGCCGGTAAGGGACTCTCGGGCGGACGAGTGGTCATTCGACCCTCTCTGGAGTCAACCTTCGTAGCGGAGTCGAACATCATCGCTGGAAACGTCATCCTGTACGGAGCCACATCGGGTGAGATGTACATCCGCGGTGTCGTGGGTGAACGTTTCTGTGTGCGTAACAGTGGTGCCACTGCGGTGGTCGAGGGAGTGGGCGACCATGCCTGCGAATATATGACCGGCGGGCGCGTCGTGATCCTCGGGTCCACTGGCCGTAACTTCGGAGCAGGTATGTCCGGAGGACTCGCCTTCGTGCTCGATAGCGATGACATGTTCGCGTCGCGAGCGAATCCGGAAATGATCGATCTCGAATCCCTCGACGACGAAGACAGCGCATGGCTCCGCACGACACTCGAGGTTCATGTGGCCGAGACCGGCTCAGCGGTCGCTGCAGCCTTGCTTTCGGACTGGCAACGGGCTCTGGGATCGATCATCAAGGTGATGCCCAAGGAATACAAGCGGGTGCTTCTGGCAGAGCGGGACGCTCTTGCTGCCGGCACCGACCCCATCGAAGCCGTAATGGCATCGAGCAAGGCTTAGAGGAGCAGATCATGGGTGACAGCAGTGGTTTCCTGAAGCACGGTCGTGAACTCCCGACCCGTCGTGAGGTTCCCGTCCGCCTGATGGATTGGAAAGAGGTCTATACAGACTTCCCGATCGCAAAGGTACGTGAGCAGGCGAGTCGTTGTATGGACTGTGGTATCCCCTTCTGCAACAACGGATGCCCGCTCGGTAATCTCATCCCGGACTGGAACGACCTCGTCTACCGTGATCATTGGCATGAAGCCATCGATCGACTTCACGCCACGAACAACTTCCCCGAGTTCACCGGCCGCCTCTGTCCAGCTCCTTGCGAGGCTGCATGTGTGCTCGGGATCAATGCCGACCCGGTCACGATCAAGCAGGTCGAGGTTGAGATCATCGATCGAGCGTGGTCCGAAGGTTGGGTCACCCCCGAACTTCCCGCCATTCGCACCGGACGAAAGGTTGCGGTGATCGGATCCGGTCCGGCCGGACTCGCTGCCGCCCAGCAGCTCACCCGCGCTGGGCATGACGTTGTTGTGTTCGAGCGTGCCGATCGCCCTGGCGGTCTGCTTCGTTATGGAATCCCCGAGTTCAAGATGGAGAAGCAGCATCTCGATCGTCGTCTTGATCAAATGCGAGCGGAGGGAACCGAATTTCGCTGCAATGTCAACGTCGGGGTTGATGTCACCACCGTCGAGATCAGGGCCGAGTTCGACGCAGTTGTGCTGGCTGGTGGCGCCACTGCGTGGCGCGACCTCAACATCCCCGGCCGCCAGTTGACGGGCATCTACCAAGCCATGGAATTCCTTCCATTCGCGAACCGCGTCGTCGAGGGGGACCTCGATCGCAGTCCTATCCACGCCGGAGGAAAACGAGTCGTCATCATCGGCGGAGGCGACACCGGTGCCGACTGTCTGGGGACCTCCCATCGTCAGGGGGCACTCTCGGTTCATCAATTCGAGATCATGCCTCGCCCGTCAGATTCCCGTCCGGAAGAGAACCCCTGGCCGACCTGGCCGATGATGTATCGCACCTCCTCGGCCCACGAGGAAGGTGGCGAGCGCGTCTTTGCGGTCAACACCTTGGAGTTCCTGGGCGATGATCAGGGCAACCTCCGAGCGTTGCGCGCCGTCGAGGTTCGCTCCGAGATCGTCGATGGTCGCCCGACATTTGTTCCGGTCGAAGGTTCGGAGTTCGAGCTTCCCTGTGACCTCGTGTTCCTGGCCATGGGCTTCGTCGGCCCCGACCATGGTGGAATGCTCGACCAGTTCGGGGTCACCCTCGATGCTCGCGGCAACGTTGCGAGGGATGAGACCTGGTCCACAAATGTCGAGGGAGTGTTCGTCGCCGGCGACATGGGCCGGGGTCAAAGTCTCATCGTGTGGGCAATCGCCGAAGGCCGTGCCGCGGCAGCGGCCGTTGACACCCATCTGATGGGCGACACGCTGCTCCCTGCTCCGATCGCTCCGGAAGCAGCACCCCTGCGCTGATCCCGGAGCATCATCGGATTGATCAGACCACCGGTTCGCCGTTCAGTTGGCGGTACGCGTAGCCGATTGAGATCTCCGTGACTCCGATCGCCAGACCACAGGTCAGAAGATTGACCACCGTGACCACGATGGCAAAGAGGACCACGCTGCCAGCATTACCGCTCACCAGATCGAACGACTTCTTGATGGAGTCCGCAGGCTCTAGGTGACGTTTGGGATCAAGCACGTAGAAGCCGTAGAAGAGCACGAAGATCCGAACCACGACGAATCCGATGCAACAGGCGAGCAGTCCTACAAAGCTCAGCAACGCAACGAGTAATGAAGCGATGATGTAGGGGGCGATTCGTTCGGTGGAGAACATCATCGCGGGCTCTGGCCGTTCTCCTGCGGTAACCGCAAGTGCTGCGCGGATGAGGCCCGCCTCGACCACCATTGAGACGAAGACGCCGACCGCGACGAGCGCGAATGAGAAGAAAAGTGTCGAGATGCCATTCCCCAGGCGCACAAAGTTCCCGACGAGATTGAACACGAGCGTCACGCCGAAGTAAATCGCGACGATTGCGATCATGGATCCGAGGTTCTCGGTGAACTTTGCCCAGCCATAGGAGAGCGCGAGCCCGACATCGAGTTGCGGCGCCGCACTCGCGGGCGATGCCCCAGAAGATGATGTTCCCGGTTGCTGGTCAGGCGGATACCACTTGCCGTTGCTCGCCTGCCACCATCCATCGCCCTGTGAAGTATCGCTCATACATGCTCCATTCCGTCTGCTCGCGACGACGAGCGCCGCGTGATGTCGACGCCACGCTAGCCCGACGCGTCCTCGAAGTGATTGGGTTCACCCTCTTGGGCGAGGGACGGTGAAAGTCGTGAAACAGGATTGGTGGCGAGTTTCAACGGCGTCTCAACGGCTCTGCCTGTTCGGTTGATCTCATCGAGAACCCATTGCTCCGCATCGGCCCAACCCTCAGCTCGGGGACCTTCGACGTCAAGGTTGTACGGCTGAGAGAACGTGAGCACAGGGGCTCCAACTGCCCGCAGCGCTGAAACGTTATGTGGCGCATCGTCGATGTATGCGTCGGCGGCGACGTCGGTCTTTTCGCCCATGAAACACAGGTCCCGATACGGGATGGAGTTGGCATCGAGCCATTCCACAGTGTCGGAGACCGCCACAGAATGTCCCCAGTTGGTGTAGAGGCGATGGGTGATGATTCGTATGGAAACGCCGGCGTCAGAAAGCCGCCATAGCGCTTCGGCGCAGCCCGCAACAACCGGCATGGTGCGGAACATTCGATGCTCGAGAACTGCTCGTCTGTGGAGTTCCTCGAAACCCGCTCTGTCGAGACCCCATTCCGTGAAGTTCCATGTCTGCTGATCGGGGATGGAGGCTGGATCGACTCCACGCTCTTTGGCAACGACATAGCGAAACGCTGTCGCGTGGTCGCCACAGACTCCGTCGAGGTCTACTCCAAGGATGAATCCGGTCCTCACGAGCGACGGCGTATGGCGTCGTTGGCAAGAGGGGCGAACGTTCCGAAGGCGGTGGACGACCATCGCAATGTCGCTGCATGAGCGATGGCTCCTGCAGAGAGCCGTGATCGCAGTTCGTCGTCGGTGAGAACGGCGGCAATCTGTGCGCGGAGTTCACGCAGATCCGAACCGAGTAATCCCGATCGGCCAACGTCGATTGAGTCCCTATGGCCCGCGATATCCGTGGCGACAGATGGGGTTCCACACGCGGCCGCCTCGGTCAGGGTCATGCCCCAACCCTCGGCGAGCGATGCACTCGTCACCACCCAGGCCCGCTGGTACAGCGTGCGAAGTTCGTCATCGGAGACGCGTCCAGCGAGGCGGATCCAACTGCTGGCATCCAGCTGCGCGATCTGTGCTTCGAGGATCGGCTTCTGGTATCCCTCGCCGGCGATCACCAGTTGCAGATCCGGTACTCGCTCCTTCAGATCGTTGGCGATCCGGATCAATTGATCGAATCCCTTTGATGGCATGAGCCGTCCGACTGCGAGCATCAGGGGAATGGTCGAGCGCTCGCCGCCCGGAGTGAAGAAATCGTCGATCCCAGGGTGCACAACGGAGATTTGGGAAGAGGGGATGCCGAGATAGTCGACGATCTCCGTCTGTGAGGAGTTCGAGAGAGTGACAATCGGGTTGCGGTGATAAAAGGGAGGGGCAACGCGGTGTTCGAACGTTCGACCGATCTTTGCGAGCGCCGGTGAAAGCACCATCCCCCACATCTCACGATGCACGTGGTGGATCCACGTGATTTTGGGTCCGCGGGCCCAGATTGGAGTGAGGAACGGGACACCGTTCCAGATTTCAACCAGTCCGTCCCGACGACCATGGCGCCCCGCAACCTCACTGAGGACAGCGTTGGGGAAGACACCGAATCGTCCACTGCGTCGTACCACTCGGTAGCCGTTCCGGCGGGCCCGCTCGGGATGTCCTTGCGCGTACGACGTCCGCATGGTGATGTCGAGACCAGCCTCAGCCCAGAGCTGGAGAATCCGATCGGCGTGCAATTCGGAGCCTCCGGCTTCGATGTCGACCAGATCGCGCCAGGCGAGGACATGAATACGGCGAAGGCCCGCCTCCGCGGCGAGGGCAGCTATATCTGAAACACCGGGACTCGAGGTGGTCACGAACTTCGCTCAGTCGGTCTGCCTGTTGATCGGGTGATCCGCACCGAACTTCTCGCGGGGAATGACTGGAGCATCTCGGCCGGTTCCAGTCGTCGAACTGGTCTGAGCCGGGGCTGATTCCTCGTGGTATTCCTCTTCGACGTTGACTTCCCAGACGTCGAAGTTCGCTCCCTTTGCGATGTTTTCGACTGTAAGCATCGCGGTGTACATCGAATGGTCCTGGTTGTTGTAGCGGTGCATGCCGTTTCGGCCGACCGGGTGAACGTTCGGGGTGCATTCCTCGAGCCACTCACGCATCCGAGCAACGTTTGCCTTATAGCGCTCGTCATAGAACGGATACGCCTTGGGAACGCGAACGACGTAGCCAGCTTCGATCTCGGAGACCTTTGAGAGGCCGATCTTCACAAGCTCTCGTTTGGCCTGCTCGATCAGATCCTCATCGCTCGAGTTCCACACCTCGTCACCTTCGAACACGAAGTATTCGAGGCCCAAGCAGGTGAGGCCTGGTTTGACCATGTAGGGCGACCAGGAACCGAAGTTTTGAATGCGGCCGACCTTGACCTCGGGAGAGTGAATGTAGATCCAGTTGTCAGGGAATCCGTCGCGTTCGGGGACCACGAGGGCAACGGTCAGGAAATCGCGGTACCTGAGGTCGCCGGCAGCGTGAAGGACATCGGCGGGTGGCGGCGGATCCATTGCTTGAAGGAGTCGGGACATCGGCATCGAGGAGATGACATCGGTGCAGGGGAGTGTGATCGCTTCGCCATTGTGTTCGGCGACTACGGAGGTGGCGACACCACCTGAGTGATGGATGCGGACGACCTTTGTCTCCATCTCGACGGTGGAGCCGGCGGCACGCACCTTGTCAGTACACACTTCCCACATCATGCCGGGGCCGTACTTGGGGTATTCGAACTCCTCGATCAACGACGTCACGTCGGTGGCTTTCGCCTTCTTCAGGAAGGACAAACTCTTCGGCAGCGAATCCAAGATCGCGTTGATACCGGCGTTCCAAAGCGACATGTTCTTGATTCGTTGGGCCGCCCAGTCGGCTTGGATCTCGCTTGCCGGTACGCCCCAGACCTTCTCGTTGTAGGTCTTGAAGAAGTGCATGTAAAGGCGCTTGCCGAACCTCGCAGTGATCCAATCCTCAAGACTGTCATCAGTCTTCGGCCGGCCGAGAAGCTTGCGGATGGAACCGTCGGCCTGCGCGTAGAAATACGACAGCACGCATCGGAGGGCTTCGATGATGCCGAGATTTCCGAGAGCATTCGAAGCCTTGAGTGGATAATCGAAATACTTCCCGTTGTAATAGATCCGGCTCATGCGGGGCCGCAGCAGGAAATCTTCCAGAGGAAGTATCTCGTGCCACAGGTCTGTGACCGGCTGCACCTTCGTGAAGAACCGATGACCGCCGAGATCGAAACGCCAGCCATCGCGTTCGACGGTTCGCGAGATGCCGCCGGCCATGTCAGTCGCCTCGAGCACGGTTGAGGTCCGCCCGAGCTTCGACAGCTCGTAGGCAGCGGTGAGGCCAGCCGGGCCCGCCCCGATAACCACGATTCCAGCGTCTTTTGGTGTTGTATTGGTCCCGGTTTCGACGGTTGTTTCTACCGGTTGATCAGATGAGGAGGACATGTGCCTGCTTTCTGCTGAGAACCTTGAGAGTCTAGTGAGCAGACCCCCCTGATCCGGCGATGTCGCTCCGCAGCGGGAAGGGGAGCGCCGGTTAGTGTTTCCCGCCATGGCCGGACCTGATGAATCGCTCGAACTGATTGATGAAGTTCGCGAAGCCCCTACTTCGATCAGGGTGGTCGGCGTAGCAGCGGTCGTGTTCGGAATCCTCCTGCGCTTCATGTCGTGGTCGCCCATGTGGCTAGATGAGGCGCTCTCCGTCAACATCGCCCGCCTGCCGATCACAGCAAGCAGCGTCAGCGGCGGTGCTGTGACGGGAACGACCATCTTCGAAGCTCTGCGACACGACGGTCACCCACCCCTGTACTACCTGCTCCTGCACGGCTGGATGGATCTCCTCGGCACCTCGAACTTCGCTATCCGCGCGATGTCGGCACTTTTCGGGTTGCTGTGTCTACCGCTCGCATTCGTGATCGGTCGCCGTCGCGGAGGAAGCCTGCTCGGCTGGATCGCGATCTCTGTCGTCGCGTTGTCCCCGTTCGCGGTTCGCTATTCGGCTGAAGCCCGGATGTATTCGCTCGTCATGTTGTTGGTATTCGTCGGTTGGCTCCTCATCGACGATCTCGTGCGACTGCACCGACCCAGTTTGGCTAGGCACGTCGGGCTCGCACTGACCACCGCCGCTCTGCTCTACACCCAGTACTGGGGGCTCTGGCTCTGCGCTGCCATCGGCGTGGTCATGATCTTTCTGGCGTTCCGATCGAATGATCTCATTACCCGGGCAGCGGCTCGGCGGGTCATCATCAGTCTTTTTTGTGGCCTCGTGCTATTCCTTCCGTGGCTTCCCACGATGCTCTATCAATCCGCACATACGGGCACGCCGTGGGCGAGTGCCATGCGACCCACAGCTATGGCGGCCTGGACGCTCTGTGTCTTTGCGTTCGGCGACTACGCAGACGCTGCATTGTTCGCGGGGGTCATGCTCATCACAGTTCTGCTCGCACTCTTCGCGTATGGCCGCACTCCGCGCTCGATCGAGGTGCAATTCCAACCTCGAACGCAGTTCGTCACCGAAGGACTCGTCGTCGTTCTGGTCATCGCCATCTCCTCGATCATGGGATTCATCGCGGGCGCCGGTTACGCCCCGCGCTACGCATCGGTCTATTTCCCGCTCATGGCTGTCCTCGTTGCGGCTGGCATCACTCGGTTCATCGCACCGAGAATTCGTCTCGTCGTATTACTGGTCATTCTGCTTCCCATGCTGGGTGGCAGCGTGCTCACCGTTCGCGACACTCGTTCCCAGTCGCGGGAAATCGTCGATGCAATCGCGTCGGAGCAGCGTGGAAGAGACATCCTTCTGGTGTGTCCAGACCAGCTCGGTCCGGGAATCAGTCGCGAGCTCGATCTCAGGTCCTCCGGCCCTCTCGGCCTCACTGCGTTCTCCTATCCCGGTCACGATGACCTTCATTTCGTGGACTGGGTCGACTACAAGCAACGCAATGATGCTGCCGACCCGACCGCGTTCGCTCGTGACGTTCTGACGCTTGCAGGGTCGTCACCGGGCCGGCAGGTCTTCTTCGTCTGGAACGGCGAGTATCGGACCTACGACGGCGATTGCGAGGCCATTGCTGGAGTACTCGGTTCGGCGATGAGTGGAGTCGAGATCGTCGAGACCAACTCCGCGGCGTTCGAGCACGCGAGTCTCATCAAGTACCAAACACGATGAAGCTCGTGTCAGAGGAGCTTCGCTCCGAAGCTCGAGCAGTCGCAGTGCCGTGGATTACTGCCCGAGTATTGCTGCTGACCGCGTATGTCGCCTCCCTCGCAGTTGCTGATCGGCTGCTGCCCGGAGCGCGGCCGACGGCGCTCACCGAAGGCCTCGTGGCATGGGACGGCACCTGGTACCGGGATATCGCTGCCCATGGCTACCAATCGCTCCCGCAGGAGGGTCTTCGCTTCTTCCCCCTCTTCCCGATGCTCGGCAAGGGAGTCGGTGTTCTTTTCCTCGGTCATGTCGACCTTGCCCTCATAGTTCTCGCCAATGTGTGTTCATTCGCGCTGCTCATCGTTCTGCGCAAACTTCTTCGAACCGAAAGTTTCAATGAGCGCACGATTGACCGCGTCACGTGGTTCCTCGTTCTCTTCCCCGGAGCGTTCATCCTGGCCTGGGCCTATGCGGAGGCGCTCTGGCTTCTCGCCGCCGTCTCAGTCTTCCTTGCGGTTCGTTCGCGTCGTTGGTTCTGGGCGGCACTCGCGGGATTTATCGCCGGTTTGAGCCGCCCACTCGGAGTCATCCTCGTGGTGCCAATCGCGATCGAACTCATACGCAATTGGCGCACGACCACGGGAAAGGAGCGTGCTTCAGCGGTCTTCGCTGCGAGCGCTCCGATCCTTGGAACCGGTGCCTACCTGCTCTGGGTGCGCAGAGCATTCGGCGATGCATGGCTTCCATTCTCAGTGCAGTCACAGCTCCGGGGATCCAGTACGAATCCTGTTTCGCGGCTCTGGGAGGGATTCACACAGCTTCTCGGTCCCGAGCGACTCGGCGACGGTTTACACATCCCATTCGCCATTGGATTTCTCGTATTGCTCGTGGTGGTGTTTCGCCGACTACCGATCTCCTACGGAGCGTTCACTGCATGTGTCCTGCTCACCTCATTAGCGACGGAGAACCTGAATTCTCTCGAGCGCTATGGACTCAACGCGTTCCCGATCGTTATTGCACTCGCTCTGATCTGCCGACGAACAGAGTTCGATAGTGGAACTCGCGTTGCGCTCGCCGGTGGCTTCGTCGCTCTTGCTTCGATGGCCTGGCTGGGTGCGTATGTGCCCTGAGGAGAGGTTGAAGATCTATGGATGAGCTACTTGCTTTCGAATGCCCACGATGCCGCGCCCAGGTTCAGGCGCGCTTCTACGGCCCATGCGCCAACTGCCACGACCAACTTCGGCGAACACAGGGTTCAGATGCTCGCGAGGTCGCTGTTGCCGACTACGAGCCGAAGATGAACGTCACCCCGAACGCGGTAGCTACGAAAGACTGATTAGGCCTCGATCGGTCGTTCAGCCACGGTGACCGTGTTCATGACATCTCCGACGCCGATCTTTGCAACCACATCGAGACCGGCGACGGTGTGGCCGAAGAGGCTGTACTGCTTCGGGAGACCCATCTGGTCACCGAGACAGATGAAGAACTGCGAGCCGTTCGTGTCGGGACCTGAGTTGGCCATCGCCACAGCGCCGTCGCGGTAGTTACCCTGGACCGGTTCGTCCTCGAACTTGTAGCCCGGGCCGCCAGTGCCGGTTCCGGTGGGGCAGCCGCCCTGGATGACGAAGTTGGGCACTACCCGGTGAAAGGTGAGACCGTCGTAGAAACCCTTGCGGGCGAGGATCACGAAGTTGTTGACTGTCTTCGGAGCGATTCGCGGATCGAGATCCATGACGATGTCGCCCTTGTCGGTGCTGATCGTCACCGTGTAGATGGTGCCGAGATCGATTTCCATTGCATGTGGGGAAGCCATTGAGTAATCGTGGCACACGCGCGGCCCTACGCTGGAAACGATGAGCCGAGGACATCAGATTGCCAGCAGGTCCCTGGCGGAACTTTCGCCAGTCACTGCCTCGATGCTTGATCGATATGGCCCGATGCGAAGTACCAGGGGAGTGCCGGTTGAAGCTCGGTTTGCCTCCCTCGCTCGAACCATTGCGTATCAGCAGCTCGCTGGGCGCGCTGCATCGACGATCTGGTCGCGCGTCGTCGACCTCGTTGCCGGTCCCTTCACACCCGAAGCGGTGCTGGCTCTCGACCCTTCTGCGCTTCGAGGAGCAGGCCTCTCGACCGCGAAGACCTTGGCGGTGCTCGACCTTGCGGCCCATGTTGCCGACGGACGTCTTTCACTGCACCGCCTCGGTCGCATGGACGATGAAGCCGTCATCTCCCACTTGGTGGCCGTCCGAGGGATCGGGCCATGGACAGCCCAGATGTTTCTCATGAATGAGCTCGGGCGTCTCGATATTTGGCCTACCGGCGACCTCGGCGTTCGGACCGGCTTTGCGCTGGCGTTTGATCTCGACTCGGTTCCATCGGCGACACAGTTGGAGGAACTAGGGGATCAGTTCCGTCCTTACCGAAGCGTCTTGGCGTGGTACTGCTGGCGTGTCGCCGACGATCCCGCAAGGGCCCGAACCAAATAATGGCAAGGTCGGTCGTCAGTGACCGAGGCACACTCGGTCGCAGGATTCAGGCCGGTGAGCCGACAGCGGTGCCCGAGTTCTCGTCGTGAAGAGGGAAATGGCAGGCCACGAACTGGTTCGGCGACACCTCACGCATGACTGGCTCAACCTGGGAGCAGAGTTCCTGGGCCGAAGGACACCGGGTGCGGAACCGGCAACCGCTTGGCGGGGCGACGGGAGAGGGGATCTCACCGGTGAGCCGCACCCCCTCATGGGTGTTGGTTTCCGAGTCTGCTGATGGGATCGAGTCGATGAGCGCCCGGGTGTAGGGATGAGCCGGTCGGGCGTAGATGTCGTCGGGAGATCCGACCTCGCAGAGCTTGCCCAGATACATGACCGCAACCCGGTCGCTCACATTCTTCACAACGGCGAGATCGTGAGCGATGAACAGCATCGTGAGGCCGTAGCGCTCCTTCATGTCCTGAAGAAGATTCAGTATCTGTGCCTGCACCGAGACATCGAGCGCTGAGACCGGTTCATCACAGATGAGGATCTTCGGATCAAGCATCAATGCCCGGGCGACACAGATTCGCTGGCACTGTCCGCCGGAGAATTCATGGGGTCGACGTCCCTTGGCTGCGGAAGGATCAATGCCCACTGCCTCGAGGGTTGCATCGACGAGAGCATCTTGCTCGGCAGCAGAACCGCGCTTCCAGATTCGCAGCGGTTCGCCGACGATCTCTCCTACCCGGCGACGAGGATTGAGTGAAGAGATCGGATCCTGAAAGATCATCTGCATCTGCGGACGGAGTTCGCGCAAGTCGTTCGACTTCAACCCGGTGATCTCCTGACCATCGAGGGTCACGCTTCCAGAGCCGGGGCTCGGCATCTGCATGAGAGCCCGGCCGGTGGTGGACTTGCCGGAGCCGGATTCGCCCACGAGACCGAGGGTCTCACCTGGGAGGATGTCGAGTGAAACATCCGAGACTGCGTGGACTTTGAGGCCGGTGTTCCCGACGGGGAATTCCACAACAAGGTGTTCGGCGCGAAGGAGTGTTGACTCCGGGTCACGTAGGTGAGCGGTGCCGCTGCCGGCCATCAGGACTCCTCGGAGGTGGTCGAGCTTCGGGTTGCCGGAGCGGCGACGGCCGTGCCAGCGGAGATGTTCGCTTGGAGTGCGGCGTCCCCTTCGGGAGTTCCGACCGGGAAGAAGCAACGATAGAAGTGACCGGGATCCGCTGCAGCGACCAGCGGCGGACGTTCCTCGAGGCAACGAGGTTGGACGTAGCGGCAGCGAGCGGCGAAGTTGCAGCCAGCTGGCGGCGAGATGAGGTTGGGTGGACGGCCGGGGATTGCGTCGAGGCGCGTATGGCTGGGCATGTCGAGGCGGGGGATCGACCGCAGGAGAGCCTCCGTATACGGCATCTTCATCGAAGCGAACAGGGTGCTTGTTGGAGCCTGCTCGACGACCTTGCCGCCGTACATCACGATGATCTCATCAGCTCGAGTGCGCACGACACCAAGATCGTGGGTTACCAGAATCATTGCCATATGGCGTTCGCGCTGTTGTTCGTCAAGGAGGTCGAGGATCTGTGCTTGCACGGTGACGTCCAGTGCCGTCGTTGGCTCATCAGCAAAAAGGATCTTCGGACCGCAGGCCAGAGCAATCGAGATTGTGACTCGCTGGCGCATACCGCCGGAGAGTTGATGTGGATACTCTCCGAGTCGTTGTTCAGGAGCGGGAATGCCAACAGACTTGAGGAGAGCGATCGCTGTCTTGTCTGCTTCGTCCTTGTCGACGCCGAGATGACGGCGTAACGACTCGGTGATCTGCTTGCCGATCTTCATAACCGGGTTCAAGGAGGTCATGGGGTCCTGGAACACCATGCTCATCTCGGCTCCCCAGACGTTGCTCATCTGCTTCGCCGAGTAGCCGATGATTTCGGTTCCCTCGTACTTCACACTTCCCGTGCGGATCACGTTTTTCCCGCTGAGAAGACCCATGATCGACCGCGAGAGCACGGTCTTGCCAGAGCCCGATTCACCGACGATGCCAAGCGTTCGACCGCGGTCGAGGGTGAAGGTGACCCCGTCAACTGCGTGCACCATGCCGCGCTCGGTGCGGAACGTTGTGGAGAGATCGACGACCTCGAGCAGCGTTGCGCGTTGTCCGACGGACAGGTTGGTGTCTGCCTCAGTGGCGGTCATCAGTTGTTGTCCTTGATGTCGAAGTACTCGCGGATCCGGTCGCCGGCCAGATTCAGGGCTACCACGGTGACGAACAGAACCAAGCAGGGCATGAGGCTGATCCACGGAGCATTGGCGAGGTAGTTGCGACCATCGGAGATCATCCCGCCCCAAGTCGGTGTCGGGGGCTGGACAGATTGTCCGAGGAAGGCCAACCCACCTTCAGCGACGATGGCGAGTCCAATGGCAATGATCGAGAACGACAGCACTGGGAAGATGACATTCGGGAGGATCTCTCTGATGATGATCCGACCACGTTTTGCACCCAACGACCGTGCTGCGGTCACGAACTCGCGCTGTGAATAGACGAGGGTGTTCGCTCGCACGAGGCGGGCGATCGGAGCGATCGAAACAACACCGATTGCGAGGGAAATCGTGAGTAGATCGCGCTGGTCTCCGCGGAAAGCCACGATCGACAGTGCGAGAAGCAGCGCCGGGAAGGAGAGCAACACATCACAAAAACCCATCAGGAGAGTCTCGATGCGTCCACGGAAATAACCAGACACGATGCCGATCGTTCCGCCGACGAGGACACCAAAACTGATCGACGCGAAGGCGACTGCGAGCGAGACGCGGCCACCCCATACGACTCGGCTGAAAATGTCTCGTCCGATCGTGTCGGTGCCGAACCAGAATTGTGCACTTGGTGGTTGGCGGATATATGCAGACGGCGCCGTGTAGGACTTGAGAGGAAGGATGGGGGCAAGTACTGCAGCCAACGCCACCAGCAGGAACCAGCCAGCGGCAACCCAGAACACAGGACCGAGGCGCTTCTTGGCGCTTCGACCATCCTCGTCGGAGTCGACTTCTCGCATGGTGTCGAGCTCATGCGCAGAACCGTCCGCCATTCGTCCGATCTCGGTTGCGAGGTCGCCACTACCAGCGAAGATGGACGATTTTGATGGCACGACGCCGGGCGTGTCAGACGAGGGAGCGGGCATGACGGATCCTTGGATCGAGAGCGGCATAGATCATGTCGACGGCAAAATTCACCAGCACGTATCCGAGAGCAATAACGAGAATCGCTCCCTGGACAGGGATGTAGTCCCGTCCGAGAATTCCATCGACGGTGTACTTCCCGAGGCCGTTGATGCTGAAGATGACCTCGACCAGAAGTGTTCCGCCAATGAGGCGGCCGAAGTTCAGACCGATGACCGTTATGAGGGAGAAACTCGAAGGCTTGAATGCGTGGCGAAGCAAGATGTGTCTGGGAGACATGCCCTTGGCTTTCGCCATGGTGATGTAGTCCTCCTGCATCGTGGCGATGAGATCGGTACGAAGGAGGCGCATGTACGTGGCCATCTCGGCTGCCGCGAGCGTGATAGCTGGCAGTAGGAGACTGCCGAGACTCTTGAGCGGATTCTCGGTGAACGGCGTATATCCAACCGCGTTCAACAATTTGAGTTTCACCGGGAAGATCAGGATGAGAACCAACGCCAGCATGAAATTGGGGATCGCCAGGAAGAGGAAGAGCACCCCTGTGGAGCCGCGGTCGAAGAGACCGCCCGCTCGCTGGGCAGCGATGATGCCGACAGGCACAGCGATGATGAGTGCCAGGAACTGGGAGTAGAGAAGGAGTTCGATTGTGACGGGCATTCGCTGTTGCAGCGCCTCAGACACGGGCTGAGCGTTGCGAGCCGAGCTTCCGAAGTCACCGGTAACGACTCCACCGAGCCAACGGACGTAACGCACCGGCATCGGGTCGTTCAGATGGAACTCCTCGGTTTTCTGCTCGATGCACTCTGTGCCACCCGCGCCCGCGCACAACGTGGTTGCGGTGTCGCCCGGGAGCAGCTCGAGGAGCAGGAACGAGAAAAAGGTGACGCACAGCATCACGACGATCAATTGCACAAGCTTCTTGCGTACGAATCTCATGCGGGTTCCCTTGGAAGGAGCTCAGTTCGGCTGGATGTTGGATGCGTGGTGGTGAAGCCCGGAGTGGTGTCGACCGCCCCCCGACGGACGACACCACTCCAGTGCAGGCGCTTGCAGGTCACTTCCCCCAAGGACTGTGTGACCGGCGCCACAGCATTGGGCAAGCTAGGCAATGCAAGGCGCACTGTCAACAACTGCTGGGGGAGAATCGGGGTACTGATTCGAGAGCGGTCCAACGTCAGGTTGGTCATGACCAGCAACCCCGCTCGATCATGACCTCGCGGAGCACGGCTGGGCGGTCAGTCATGATCCCGTCGACCCCGAGATCGAGGAGGCGATGCATCTCGATCGGGTCATCGATCGTCCAGACGTGGACGTCGAGCGAGCACGAATGGGCGCGGTCGATGAACCGCCGATCGACGAGCGTGACACCTGCGGTTGTCACAGGTACCTGGACACACCGTCCGCCGGGATGGCGCCGACCGAGCCCGAAGCTCGATGCTCGAAGCTTTGCCACGCCCTTCGGCCCGAGTGACGTGCAGAGGTCAGGCCCCAGGATGGAAGCGATTCGTTCGATCCTCCGGTCGGAGAATGATCCAATACACACGCGGTCGACAGCACCCAAGTCAATCAGCATCTCGGCAAGTGGCTCGACCACGGCATCGTGCTTCGGATCGATGTTTACCCGGAGATCGGGCCAGGTCGTGAGGAGTTCAGACAACAGCGGGATGGGTTCGCGCCCGTCCACGAGTGCAGTTCGAATTTCCGCCCAGGTCAGATTCTCGATCACTCCCACTCCATCGGTTACCCGATCGAGGCGGTCGTCATGAAACGCAAGGACGTAGCCATCGCTGGTGAGATGCGCATCAGTCTCGACGTAGCGGTAGCCCAACTCCACGGCGCGAGCGAATGCGGGAATTGTGTTCTCCGGTTGATCGCCCGCGCCGCCGCGATGCGCAAAAGCAATCGGGCCGCCATTATCGAGGAAGGGATGTATCTCCGGGTCCACAAGACGATCGTAGACGCCGTCCTCGGGGTCGTTGAACAAACTTCACACTTCGGTACCCTTCCGCTCGTGAGCGTGACCAACAGATTCATCGAATGTGTGAATGCTCCCGGTCGTGGCCTCGTACTAGAGGAGGCGGCACTTCTCATCGCTGCGCACGCCCATCACGATCTCGATGTCGAGAGCGCGCTTCGCTCGATAGATCAGATCGGACAGATGGTGAACACCGGAGAGCTCGCTTCCTTGCGCTCCGTCCTGTTCGATCAGTATCGACTGCGTGGCGACACCGACACCTACTACGACCCGAACAACTCCTATCTCGACAGTGTTCTCACGCGTCGGACTGGAATCCCGATAACCCTGAGCGTCCTCACGATTGCGGTGGGACGCCGGGCATCGATTCCGTTGTCGGGCGTCGGACTGCCCGGCCACTTTCTTGTCGGAGTGCTGGATCATCCCGGCATGTACCTGGACCCTTTCGCCGGTGGAAAGGTCCTCAATACCGGCGGTTGCATTGATCTGTTCCATCAACTGCACGGAACCGGCGCATCGTTCGAAGAATCGATGCTCACCCCGGTCGACTCGGTGTCGATCGTCGATCGCATGCTCAACAATTTGCTGGCGATCTTCCGGTCCGAAGGTGATACCCGATCGCAATTGTGGGTCGCCAGACTTCGTTCGTACCTCCCGGGGGCGAGCATCAGCCAGCAAGCTGATGTTGCCGTCGTTCTGGCGAACGGAGGACAGTTCGATGCCGCCGCCGAGATCTTTGATTCGCTCGCCCACGTGGCTGACGACGACACCGCCGGTGCGCTGCTGGCTGCACGCGACCGCATGCGCTCCCGGATGAACTGACTCGGACCGGTAGCGTGGTAGGTCATGCCCCGCAGAACGAAGATCATCGCAACCATCGGTCCAGCTTCCGAGAGCGAAGCGGGCTTGGCATCGCTCATTGATGCAGGCATGGATATTGCTCGGATCAATCTTTCGCATGGAACCCTTGAACACGGACTCGAACGATTCCATCGGGTGCGTAAGGTCTCCGCTCTTCGTCGTCGCTCGGTAGGAATCCTTGTCGACCTTCCCGGTCCGAAGATTCGTGTGGGTCAGATCCCCGAAGAGGGGATCGTCATGGTGGAGGGCAGCCGCCTCAGTCTGGAACCCGGGAACGACCGCAGCTCCGCTGGTGTGATTCAGGTAGATCATGAGTCCCTCCTAGAGGACGTCCGTGACGGGGATCTGCTCACCTTCGGTGATGGAGCCGTGCAGGTGCGGGCGCTCGGGATCACTGGCAATCGCGTTGAGATCGAAGTCGTTCATGGAGGCCGTCTCACCGGTCGACCTGGGATCCACATTCCTTCCGACCGCACTCGACTTCTCACACCGACGCCGGAGGATCTCCGGATCCTCGCTGCCTTCGTCGAGGTTGGGGTGGACATGGTGGCCCTCTCCTTCGTTCGATCGGCCGACGACTTACGACGACTGGAACTGGAGCCTTCTCTCGGCGGAGCCATCTCGCTCGAACCGAATCCCTCGGGACCGCTGATCGTCGCAAAGATCGAGACTCGAGCCGCAGTCGAAAATCTCGACGAGATCGTCAAAGCCTCAGGAGCTGTGATGGTGGCCCGTGGGGATCTCGGTGCAGAGTTTCCGATCTCGGAGCTTCCGCATCTGCAGAAGCAGATCATTCGACGTTGTATCGCCGTTGGCCGCCCTGTGATCACGGCAACGCAGATGCTCGAGTCGATGATCCATGCCCCATCTCCGACCCGTGCTGAGGCCTCCGACGTTGCAAATGCTGTGTTCGACGGAACCTCGGCGGTCATGCTTTCGGGTGAAACCGCTGTCGGTCGCGACCCCGCGAATGTTGTTTCAGTGATGTCCGACATTGCCGAGCGCGCTGACGCGGCATTCGACTACGACGCATGGCCCGAGTGGCTCGCCGCCATGAATCTGCAGCCGAACATCAGCCAGGAGGCTTCGATCACCAACGCGATCACCTCTGCTGCTCAGCGAGCGGCAAACGAGATTGGTGCGGCGGCAATTCTTTGCATCTCCTCAAGTGGTTTCAGTGTTCGTTCGATCGCCCGGTTCCGCCCGCGGGCGAAGATCATCGGGTTCTCAAGTAATCAGCGAACGATCAACCAGCTCACTATGAGTTGGGGAACCACTCCCTACCTACTCGACACCGTCGTTGGCGATGAGGCCAATATCGCCAAACGCGCCATCGAGAGCGCGAAGGCCCATGGTGAGATCGTTGCCGGTGATCTTGTGGTGTTCGCCGGTGGTTCGAGCTTCTACGACGGAAGGGTCACCGACAACGTCAGGATCATCCGAGTCCCGTGATGCGGGCGCCTGACTCGTTGGTAGACAAGGAGCTCCAATTCGGAGAAGGGCGAGTGGGCGAGCATCGAGCCGACGGCCTTGCACGGGGCTCTCGGAGTTTGAACGACGCAACAGATGTATTCGCCTAGCCTCGGTGCGTGAGCGACCAACGACCCGTGAACCTGACCACCAGTGGTCCCCCCTCGACAGTTATGCCGCCAGAACCTGAACCTTCCCGACAAGCGTTGGCGCAGGCGTTGAGCCTCGAGGGTGCAGAGCGTCTCGAAGCACTTCGTCTCGTCGTCGCTGCCCAACCTCGCTGGTGTGGCGCATGGGCTGCCCTTGGCGAGCACACCGCCGATCCCGTCGAGGCCTACGCCTACTTCCGTGTGGGTTACCACCGCGGCCTCGACTCGCTGCGAGCAAACGGGTGGCGCGGATCCGGCTATGTGCGCTGGAGCGATCCTTCGAACAGGGGTTTCCTGAAGGCGCTTTCGGGGCTCGCCCGGCAAGCTGCGGTCATCGGTGAACACGACGAGGCCGAGCGCTGCGAGCTTTTCCTGCGTCAATGTGACCCCACCTGGCCCCCTGCAGACCTGCTCCGGGACAAATGATCGAACCATTCTCTGGCGCGATTCTTGCCGGAGGCCGTTCGTTGAGAATGGGGTCGGACAAGGCAGCACTGGACCCGTACGGGCACGGGTCAATGCTGAGCACGGGACTGCGGTCGCTGGAGGGCTGCGGAGCCAGTGGCATTGCTGTTGTCGGCGGCGCTCCTCTGCTCCCGATACCTGATGGGGTTGAGCCTGTAGCTGACCTGTTTCCTGGGGAGGGTCCCTTGGGGGGAATCATCTCTGCTCTCCGATGGTCGAGGTCGGACCTCGTGGTTGTCCTCGCCTGCGATATGCCGTTTCTTACTGAGGAACCGATTATGGAACTCGTCTCGCTCGCGCGGGGGTCACATGCGCTTGCGGGGGTGTTCGCCAAGATCGATGGACGGATCCAACCGCTCACCGCAATCTGGCGCAGATCCCTCGCCCTCGAACTGCTCACAGCGAGCTTCGGTGCAGGGGAACGTGCTCCTCGGAGACTGCTCGATCGACTGCCACACGAGACGATCATCTGCGAGAACTCTCTGGCGTTGATCGATCTCGATAGTCGAGACGACATCGAACGCTACGCTCATCTCGCCCGAGAGCGAACGACAGGGGAGAGCTGATGGCGCAGGTACCGGAGATCGACGTGGAGGAATTGGCCGCTCTGCTTGAAACCGCGCACCTCATCGACGTGCGCGAACCCGATGAATACGCCGAGGCCCGCGTCCGTGGGGCCATCCTGATCCCACTGGCCACAATCCCAGATTCCTTGGACGATATTCCCAAGGACCGAACAGTCCATGTCATCTGTGCCGCAGGAGGACGAAGCGCTCGTGCCGTTGAGTTCCTTCGCTCCAATGGGATCGACGCCGTCAACATCGCCGGCGGAACTATGGCGTGGGTCAATTCCGGAGCGGACTATGCCTCCGGTGATGAGCCGGCCTGATCGCCATTGACCTCCACCGAGCACAGGTACATACGCACAGCGTCAGAGCTCGACGATGTGATCGCTGCGTTGGTCGGCCAGCCGGCGTATGCCCTCGACACCGAGTTCCATCGGGAGAAGACGTATTTCCCAAAGTTGGCGCTCGTGCAATTGGCGTGGGAGGACGAACTTGTCCTCGTCGATCCGCTCGCTGTTGATCTGGCGCCGTTCCGTGCCGTGCTTGAGAGCAATGCCACGACGGTGATTCACGCCGCCGACCAGGACCTCGAAGTCCTGCTCCTCGCGTGCGGAACTCTGCCGACAAACCTCTTCGACACCCAGATTGCTGCGGGCTTCGTCGGAATGAGCACCCCATCGCTCGCCACTCTTTACGAGAAATTCTTGGGGGTTCGGGTCGGCAAGGGTGATCGTCTTACCGACTGGTTGCAACGTCCGCTCACGGAAGATCAGCTCAACTATGCAGCTACTGATGTGATCCACCTGCTCGAGATCCACGCCATGCTCACAGAAGATCTCCGTAGTCGGGGCCGGCTGCAATGGGCGCTCGACGAGTGCGAAAATTCCCGACTGCGAAGCCGTGGCCAGCGCGATCCAGACGAGGCCTACCGGCGGATCAAGGAAGCTCGTCAGCTGCGAGGAAAGGCTCGCTCGGTCGCTCAGGCAGTGGCAGCCTGGCGTGAGCGCCGAGCCGCAGAGCTCGATATTCCCGTTCGGTATGTGCTCTCCGACATCGCAGTTCTCGGTATCGCCCAGCGGCCACCACAGAGCCGACGTGACCTCGAGAAAATCCGGGGATTCGACCGAGGCTTGCGTGAGGACGTCGTGGTTCAACTCCTGGACATCGTCGGCCGGGCCATCACCGATCCTGATCCGGCACCCTCGGAGACGGTTGCGAGCGTCCCTCTCGACCGGGATCTTCGACCCGCAGTGGCTCTCATTTCGGCATGGGTGAGCCAGATGGCGCGCGATCTCGAGATCGATTCCACGCTTCTCGCCACCCGCGGCGACCTTGAAGCACTGCTCGGAGACGCCCCCGACGCTCGACTGCGACTCGGCTGGAGAGCCCAGCTCGTGGGCGATCCCATCAGGCGCCTCGTGAGCGGCGAGGTTGCGGTGGCGTTCGCCGGAAACGGCGAGCTCGTGATCGAGGAACGTAGCCATCGTCCCGTGATCTGATCGCGGTCACCGCCGAGAGGGCCCCGAGGTGCCAGCGCAGGCAGCGATAACAGCTCAGGCAGTGGATAAAGGGGAAGAAGCGCGAATTGAGACCCAAGGGCTGCTAACTTCGCTCCTCGGGCGAGGATGGCTTCACCGCCGGACATCCCCGATACACTCCGACGAAAATCTCACCGACGGGAGTTAACCCGTGAAAAAGGGGCGACATCGGCGCTTCGAAGAAGCCCGAGCACTCAAGCGCACCAACGACAATCTTGACGCAATCCTTGATGCGAAGGATGCCGAACCCTGTCCGGAGTGTGGAGCCGATCCCGGCCACGACCACTCCACATGGTGCATGTACGACAAAGAAGCGGATGAGTCCGCTTGGACGAGCTAGACCCCTCCCGATCCGACGGTCGGGTGGAAACCCACCGAGAGGATCAAACAATCGTGCCCCCCGCCGATTCTGGAGAACGAAACTTACGAAGTGTGGCCTTGGTTGCCCACGTCGATCATGGCAAGACCACACTCGTCGACGCTCTTTTGCGTGCGACGGGTACGTTCGGCGATCATCAGGCGGTTGTTGACCGGGTGATGGATTCCAATGATCAGGAGCGCGAGCGGGGTATCACCATTCTCGCCAAAGCCGCATCGGTCACCTGGAACGGCATCCGGATCAATCTCGTCGACACCCCCGGACACTCGGATTTCGGTGGCGAGGTCGAACGTGCTCTCACGATGGTCGACGGCGTTGTTCTTCTGGTCGACGCCGCTGAGGGGCCGCTTCCCCAGACCCGTTATGTGCTTTCCAAGGCGCTCGCGTTGGATCTACCGGCTGTCGTCGTGCTCAACAAGGTTGACCGCGCCGATGCGCGGCCCGAGGAAGTTCTCGACGAGATCTACCAACTTTTCATGGATCTCGACGCCGATGAGTCGAAGATCGACTTCCCGGTTATCTCCGCCATTGCTCGTGACGGTAAGTCTGTCGCTGGCATCGGAATGCCCGGTGCAGATGACGATCTGACCGCGCTGTTCGAGGCCATCGTCTCCACCGTTCCCGCGCCTCAGGGTGACCCGAGCGCGCCGGTGCAGGCCATTGTCACCAATCTCGATGCTTCGGACTACCTCGGTCGCCTGGCCATCGGACGGGTCATGCAGGGCACCCTGCGCCGCAATGAGCAGATCGCTCTCATTGAGGAGGACGAGGGTCAAGCTCCGCTCAAGCGCAAGCTCAGCCAACTGATGACCTTCTCTGGGATTACCCGTCTTGAAGCTGACACCATCGAAGCCGGCGACCTGTTCGTTGTCGCTGGCTTCCCCGAGGTGGAGATCGGTGACACCCTCGCCGATCCGGCCCATCCGGTCGCTCTTCCGCGCCTCACCGTTGATGAGCCCGTCCTCCGCATGACCTTCGGCGTCAATACCTCGCCGCTGGCCGGCAAAGAAGGCTCATTCCTCACCTCGCGTCATCTCCGAGAACGACTCGACCGTGAGATCCTCGGCAATGTGTCGATCCGCATCGAGCCGACCTCCTCTCCGGACATCATCGAGGTCGCTGGCCGAGGCGAGCTTCAGCTTGCGGTCCTTATCGAAACCATGCGCCGAGAAGGCTACGAACTCCAGGTTTCACGCCCCGAGGTCATCGTTCGCGACATCGACGGCAAGCGTCACGAGCCCTTGGAACGAGCTGTGATCGATGTTCCCGACGAGCATGTGGGAACTGTCACCCAAGCTCTGGCGCCGAGGAAGGGCAAGGTCACCGACCTCCGTCCCGGCGATATTGGTCGCACCGTGGTCACCATTGAAGCTCCTGCACGTGGCCTCATCGGTTTCCGATCCCAACTGCTCACTGCCACACGCGGCACGGCGCTCATGCATCAGCATCACGCCGGCTGGACCCCGTGGGTTGGTGAGCTCCCGACCCGAAAGGGTGGGGCCATGATCTCCGACCGCGAGGGTGTCACGACTGGCTACGCACTCGACAATCTCCAGCAACGCGGTGAACTCTTCGTCGGACCCGGCGAGAAGGTCTACGAGGGCATGGTCGTGGGAGAAAACGCTCGTGCCGACGACATGCACATCAACGTCGTTCGTGAAAAGCAGAAGACCAATATCCGCACTCACTCTGCCGATGAAGCGATCAAGTTGGTGCCGCCCCGCGACATCACTCTCGAGACGGCCATTGAATTCATCGCCGACGACGAACTTGTTGAAGTGACCCCGGCATCGCTGCGTTTACGCAAGCGGATCCTCAAGGAATCCGATCGGCGCCGAGCGAGCAAAATCTGAGTCAGTCGCTTGCCGCCGGCCGTCGCAGCGACGGATGCGGCACGCGAACCTCGGTGGGCCTTGCTTCAATGAGTTCGACAAGGCGTGCATAGGGCTCTTCTCCGACGAGAGCGATTATCTCGCTTCGAGAACCCACATAGACAGGATCCTTGGCGGTGAATGCGCGGGGGTCCTCAGTGCACCACCAATGGAAGTCATCGCCGCCCTCACCCCAGTCGCGGCGCTTCCATTCGCGCAGAATATTGGTGGTGTGGTCGTTGTCGTCGGTATGGAAATCCAAGCGGACCGGCACCTGCCAGCACACTGATGGTTTCCAGTCGAGATAGGACTCTCCGCGCTCAATAGCCGCTGTATGGAAAGCGCAGCCGGGTCCGGCCGGGTGATCGGGTCGATTGAGGAAGATGCAGCCACCCTCGTGCACCTTGGTCATCCACTCTCCATCGACCTTATGGAGTGGGCCTCCCTGGGCTTCAGCTTCGGCCTTGAACTGCCACTCGTCGTCACGGAGCCGAGCGGCAGCAGCGCGAACCTTCAGTCGGTCCGTCTTGTCCACGAAATGTGCACCGAACGAGCAGCAGCCGAGGTGCTCCTCCACAGCGGGTGATGATCCGATCCCAAGGCATCCATTGCCATAGATGCAGTTCCAGGAACTGAGCAACCAGGTGAGATCGAACGTGTAGGTCTCACCTCGAAGATCGAAGGAGATCCACTCGTGGACATCATCGTCGGTTGTCTGGGAACGAACTGGACGGGACATCGGTTCCTTCGGCTCGGGGACATTCGAACCTTACCGGTCCACACTGTCGTACCCGGTGCGTCATCATTGTCGGATGCCAGGCGAGTTCGACGACATACGGGCAAGGCTCGAGCGAATCACGGAGGAACTCACCGACCTCTCGATCTCCCGTCTCATCGACTCGATCGATGCGGGAGGGGCAGAGTATCCGGTGGACGAGAAACGCCTCACCCGCGCTCGACGAGCCGTGGAGAAGGCAATCAGTATTCTGCGCGAACCGGACGACTTCGACGAACCCTGACGACATCTTGCTGCCGAGCACGAATTGCGGTTACTCGGTGAGGCGTGCTGTGGATTCGAATGTCAGCTTCAGGCGGTCGCTAGTCGACCGTAGAGGGTGGTGCGCTGCTCGAGAGTTCGACCGAGCGGGGCCACGAGATCGGCAAAATCTCGCGGCTCCATGCCCTGGCCATGATCAGCCCCTGCAGCCCGGCTGATGTTCTCGTCCATCAGTGTGCCGCCGAGGTCGTTAGCACCGGCTTGGAGCATCTGGCGGGCACCATCGGCGCCAAGTTTCACCCATGAGGCTTGAATATTGTCAATGAGCCCGTGGTAGGCGATGCGCGGAACAGCGTGCATCAGCACAGCCTCCCGGAAGGTGGGGCCGCGACGTGCACGGCGCTGGAGATACAGCGGTGTGGCCATATGCACGAACGGAAGGGGGACGAACTCGGTGAAGCCGCCGGTCTCTGCCTGGAGATCGCGCGTCCGCACAATATGACGTGCCCAGTGGATCGGCTGCTCCACAGACCCGAACATGATCGTGATGTTGGATCGCAGGCCGACCGAATGGGCGGTTCGGTGCGCCTCGAGCCACTCGTCAGTGTCGATCTTGTCGGGGCAGATGATTGCCCGAATTTCGTCATCGAGGATTTCAGCGGCAGTACCGGGCAGGGTTCGCAGACCCGCATCCATGAGCCGAACCAGGTAGTCGGCGAGCGGCTCTCCGAGACGCTTCGCTCCTTCGGTCACCTCGAGCGCAGTGAATCCGTGGACATGGATTTCGGGGACGGCAGCCTTCACCGCTCGCGTGACGTCGATGTAGTAATCGCCGTCGAAGTCGGGATGGATTCCGCCCTGCAAACAGACCTCGGTGGCGCCGAGCGCTGCTGCCTCAGCAGTACGGTCAGCGAGATCTTCGAGAGTGAGCAGATACGGCGTGCCGCGCAGGTTCAGCGACAGCGGACCCTTACTGAAACCACAGAACTTGCATTTGAACGTGCAGACGTTCGTGTAGTTGATGTTCCGGTTGTGGACCCAAGTAACGACATCACCGACAACTTGCTGACGCAGTTCATCGGCGTACGCAGTCACTGCGTTCAGTTCCGGGCCCCGGGCGGAGAACAGGGTCACGATTTCGTCGACACCGAGCGTCTGGCCGAGCCGACTTCCGGCGATGACCTCAGCAACCCTCCCGCCCGCTGACCCGGAACCGGGAACCAGTGTTGGTGGAGCGACGTTGGCGCCGGAGTACCAAGCAGTGGAGCGGGGACCGACCTGGAGGATCTCGATACCACCGTCAACCTGCTCTGGCGTCGGCGGTGTGAGCTTCTGGGGAAGAACAGAGCCGGGATCGTCGCGGCCCAGTCCTTCGGCGTCGCTTCGATCAAGGATCGCGAAACGGAGAGATTCGTCGAGCCACCGTTGCGGCTCGAGCGCGAATTCAGGGTGAATGGTGAGCCGAGGGGCCAGTACGAAGCCTCGAGATTCGCTGACCGAACGCAGAAGATCGAGATCAGGCCATGGTCGTTCTGGGTTGACGTGGTCGGCGGTGACAGGGGAGACGCCACCCCAGTCGTCGATGCCGGCGTCGAGGAGAATGCCGAAGTCGTCGGAGAGGTTCGGCGGAGCTTGGAGATGGATCTCCGGCGGCAGAATCAGACGGGCAAGGGCAATCGCATCCAAATAGACATCAGGCGGGCATGCAGGTTCCGCGTGCATGGCCGTTCCTTCCTTGGGCAGGAAGTTCTGGACGATGACCTCTTGAACATGGCCGTGACGGCGGTGCGATGCGGCGATCGCCTCAAGAGCGGCGATTCGGTCCTGCCGTTCCTCGCCGATGCCGACCAAGATGCCCGTGGTGAATGGGATCTGCAGTTCTCCAGCCCATTCCAGAGTCGCAAGACGACGCTCCGGCGTTTTGTCGGGTGCTCCCCGGTGGCAGGGAAGGTCCGCACGGAGGGTCTCGATCATCATTCCCTGAGAGGGGGAGACAGTCCTGAGGCGAGCGAGGTCGTCTCGGGAGAGAGCACCAGCGTTCGCGTGCGGGAGCAGGCCGGTCTCGTCAATGACGAGTTGGCTCATCGCCACTAGGTAGTCGATAGTCGTCTCGAACCCGTTCTCCCTCAACCACTCACCCGCTACCGGATAGCGGTCCTCGGGAGCTTCTCCGAGAGTGAACAGCGCCTCATGGCATCCGACCCGAGCCCCGGATCGTGCTAGGGCTCGGACCTGAGCGGGTGTGAGATAGGGCGACTCGAGACGAGCCGGGGGCTGAGCGAATGTGCAATAACCACAGCGGTCTCGACACAACATCGTGAGCGGGATGAACACTTTGGGTGAGTAGGTGACCCGGGTGCCGAATCGGGAATCGCGGATCGAACGCGCTTCGGCCATGAGGTTCTCGAGCGGGACGTCGAAACGCGACATGTCGGAACCCTATCGGGGCTGCGCATCACCGAGCGCAGCGTGATCCACGAGCCAGAGGAGACGTGACCCATCGAGACGCGCCGCCGGTGCCGTTCGATCGCCGTTGATGACCCTTCGCAGGGCCTCCCGCTTCGATTCCCCCTCCACGGTCACGATGACGAATGACGCCTTTGAGATAGCCGGGAAGGTCATGGTCATCCGTTGGTGCTGATGCTGGCCGAGTGGGTCGTTGTTCAGCACGACATCTGCTGTCGCCGTCAGGGCGTTTGACCCGGGAAAGAGCGATGCCGTGTGGCCGTCGGGGCCGAGTCCAAGGTGAACCAGACCAGGACCACCGAGATCGTGAAGGATACGTCCGTAGCGGTCGGCTCCCTCTGCGCATCGCATTGGATGCACCGAGCGGGCGTCGTCCAGTAGGGCGCCGAAAGCGTTCGCAGCGAGCGCGTAGTTTGAATCCTCATCGTCGAGCGGTACGCAACGCTCGTCGCCCCATGCGACGTCCAGTCGTGACCAGAACTCAGGATCGGTGCGCGATGCGAGATCCTCGTAGCATCGCCTCGCCGTCGCCCCTCCGGACAGCGTCAGCACCATCTGTTGCTGGTCCGAACCAAAATAGTTGATCACCGCATCGCTGAACTCGCCGGCGACGTCGTCGACGACCAGCAATTCTCCGATCATGTCGGGGTGATCATCGCAGCGAGGCTGCCTTGGCCTTCAGCGTTTCGAGTAGATCGTCGAA
>CAEMXZ010000024.1_pt1 | contig 27034 bp, 25 predicted proteins | sample 7263481 | NCBI WGS metagenome assembly CAEMXZ01 (sample SAMEA6813769, study PRJEB35770) | uncultured Microthrixaceae bacterium | biome: Freshwater; feature: Freshwater reservoir; material: water | place: Czech Republic | collected 2017-04-14 | depth 0.5m m
CGTGACGCCCTCATGCGTGAGGAGTCCTGCGGCGGCCACTTCCGTGTCGAACATCAGACCGATGACGGCGAGGCCCAGCGCAACGACGACGAGTTCGCATTCGTCGGTGCTTGGGAATGGAACGGTGATGGCACCGCCCAGACCCTTCACAAGGAACAGCTCGTGTTCGAGAACGTCAAGCCGACCCAGCGCAGCTACAAGTAGCCGGCGCCGTCACTCAGGAGAACTCACATGCAACTCACTCTGAAGGTCTGGCGTCAGGACAACCCCAACGACCCGGGCCGCTTCGAGACCTACCAAGCAACCGATGTGAAGGACGAGATGTCCTTCCTCGAGATGCTTGATGCTGTCAACGAGAACCTCATCGAGGCCGGTCGCGAACCCATCGTGTTCGACAGCGACTGCCGCGAGGGCATCTGCGGCACCTGCGGGCTCATGATCAATGGTCAGGCCCACGGCCCGCAGAAGGGCACCACCACCTGCCAGCTGCATATGCGCAAGTTCCGTGATGGCGAGACCGTCACCATCGAACCATGGCGTGCAGCAGCTTTCCCGGTGGTCAAGGACCTCATGGTCGACCGCAGTGCGTTCGACGCCATCGTCCAGTCAGGTGGCTTCATCACCGCCGACACCGGTGCCGCTCGCGATGCCAACGAGATCCTCATCCCCAAGCCGGCAGCCGACGCCTCCATGGACGCCGCCGGTTGCATCGGCTGCGGTGCCTGCGTGGCGGCCTGCCCCAACGGCGCTGGTCAGCTGTTCACCTCCGCCAAGTTGGCGCATCTCAACCTTCTCCCCCAGGGTCAGGCTGAGCGCTACAAGCGCACCGAGGACATGGTCGAGACCATGGAACTGTTCTTCGGCTCCTGCACGAACTACGGCGAGTGCCAGGAAGCCTGCCCGAAGGAGATCCCGATCGACTTCATCGCCATGATGAACCGTGACTTCCTCAAGTCGAAGCTGGCCAACCGGAAGCTCTCGGGCCAGAAGCGCTGACCCTCGGGCGGCCCCGCCGCTCAACAGATACCCGATCGCCCAGTGCGATCAGGTCAGACACATCGCCCGGCGCCGAACTTCTTCCACATGGGAGCAAGCGGCGCCGGCGTCATATCCGGCGTCATATCCGGCGCCCAGCCAGCACCAGAGGGGTCAGTGCCTGGCGTGCTTGCCGACGGACTTCGGGTTATTGCGGCGGTGGCGAATGAACTCGATGGCCACCGGGGCGAGCGAGATCACCACGATGAGCACGATGGCGTACTCGATGTTCTTGCCGATCCAGGGGAACGAGTTGCCCAACCAGTAGCCCAGCAACGTGAGCCCGGCGCCCCACACAATCCCACCGATGATGTTGAACTTCACGAAGGTTCGGTAGTGCATCTTCGACACACCGGCCACGATCGGGGCGAAGGTGCGCACGATGGGAACGAAACGGGCCAGCACGATGGACTTCGAACCGTGCTTCTCGAAGAACGCCTCGGCTTTATCGACGTAGGCCGGCTTGAAGAGTTTGGATTCGGGGCGCTTGAACAGCGACGGCCCGACCTTGTTGCCAAAGGCGTAGCCGACCTGATCGCCAATAATTGCGGCCAGCGCGCAGCCGATGGCCACGACGGCGATGTTGCCATCGGCGAGGGTCCACACCGTGCCATCACTCGTGGTGAGTCCGGCGGTGACAAGGCCGGCGGCGAACAGCAGCGAATCGCCGGGCAGGAAGAAGCCGATGAGGATGCCCGATTCGGCGAAGATCACCAGGAACAGACCGATGAGACCGATGGACTGGACGAGTTTCTGGGGGTCCGGTCCGATGGCGAGAACAACGCTGAGCAGGTGTACGTGCATCCGCTGACCTTACTTGGGCACCTGCACGGACCCGCGGCAGCCGGTCATGCCCACGGCGCTGCTCAGTAACCGTTGGCGGGATCGACCACTGACAGCAACGGTTCACCGGCCAGGTGGCGCCGGAGGTTCTCGATGAACATGTCGAACATGGCCGGAAACGCCCCGGGCCAATGCCAGGAGGAATGCGGACTGACCCGCACCCCCGGATGGTCATACATCCAGTGGCCGGCGGGCAGCGGTTCGGGATCGGTGGAGTCGATACTGGCGCAGGCCACGATGTCGGCATCCAATGCCCGACGAAGCGCGTCCTCATCGATCATCGGGCCACGAGCCACGTTCACGAGATGCACACCCGGCTTCATGAGCGAGAACACGCGATCATCGAACAGACCCCGGGTGGCTTCGGTGAGCGGCGCCACCATGACGATGTGATCAGCATCAGCAACCAGTTCATCGATGGTTCGCACCAGTTCCACCCCGGGCACCGGACTGGGCGCATCGGTATTGCGCATGGCTTTGATGTTCATGCCGAAGGGCAGCGCCCGCTGCGCCACGGCCGTTCCGATACCACCGAGGCCGAGCAGGGCGAGTGTGCCGCCGTGCAGAGTTCCGAAACCCGGACGAGGGACGTTCCACATCTTCGGCGGTTCGGTGATGAACGAACCCGGCATGCGCTTCTCGAACGAGAGCATGCAGGCCAGCACCCATTCGGAGATCGGCATGGCACTGAGGCCACGCGAGTTGGTGAGAACGCAGTCCTCGCCGATCAGTTCCAGCGGGAAATCGTCGATACCGGTTCCGATGAGATGCACCCATCGAGGACCGCGTGAAAGCACATGAGCGAGATTGGGCACCAGTGACGGCCGGGTGAGCAGCACATCGCCGGTGAGACCCGGTTCCAACTCGCCCTCGGCCGGGATAGCGATGAGTTCGATCTGCTCGGCGATGTCAGCCGGGATATCGATGGCTTCGAGGCGACCGACCTGGCTCAGGATGCGCAACATGGCCGAGACGCTACTGCGGAGCGTTGGGGACGGAGCACCGGCGCCTACCATCGCTGGCGTGATCCCCTACCTGTCCGATGAATGGTTCGAAGCAGCCGCGAACGCAATCGCCGCGAGCACCGAACTGCGAGCGGCTTCCGACGGCGTCAACCTCACGCTCCAGCAGTCGGTGACCGATGGCGACGAGGCGCTGGTCTGGCACGTTCACTTCGCCGATGGAGAGGTGGGGCTTCACCGCGGCGCCACTCCGTCACCCACCGTGACCTTCAGCTGTGACCGTGCCACTGCCGAAGACATCCGCAATGGCGAGCACAGTGCCCAAACCGCATTCATGGCCGGCCGTCTGCGGCTCGGTGGCGATGTGCGCATGCTGCTCGCCAACAGCGCACTGCTGTCCACGCTGAACGACGCGCTCGCTCCCCTGCGCTCCTGATTTCGATGCTCGTAGAGCCGAGCAGATGACGCAGGTGACTCAGATGAGGCCGAGCTCACGAACTGCGTCGCGCTCTTCGCCGAGTTCGGCAGTGGAGGCATCGATGCGGGCACGGGAGAACTCGTCGATCTCGAGACCCTGGACGATGGAGTACTGGCCATCGGTGCAGGTGACCGGGAACGAGGAGATGAGACCCTCGGGCACGCCGTAGCTGCCGTCGGACGGAATGGCCATGGAGACCCAGTCGCCGGCGGGGGTGCCGAGCGCCCAGTCGTGCATGTGGTCGATGGCGGCATTGGCAGCTGATGCAGCCGACGACAGCCCGCGGGCTTCGATGATGGCGGCGCCGCGCTGCTGCACGGTGGGGATGAACGAACCCTCGAGCCAGGCCTGATCGTTGACGAGCGCAGCGGCGTTCTGGCCGTTGACCTCAGCGTGGAAGAGGTCGGGGTACTGGGTGGCCGAGTGGTTGCCCCAGATGGTCATCTTGGTGATGTCATTCACGGTGGTGCCGGTCTTGGTGGCGAGCTGCGCCATGGCACGGTTGTGGTCAAGACGGGTCATGGCCGTGAAGCGCTCGTTCGGGATGTTCGGCGCGTTGTTCATGGCGATGAGCGAGTTGGTGTTGGCCGGGTTGCCCACGACGAGGATGCGCACATCGGCAGCCGCGTTGTCGGAGAGCGCCTTGCCCTGCACCGTGAAAATGGCGCCGTTGGCCTCGAGGAGGTCCTTGCGCTCCATGCCCTTCGAACGGGGGCGAGCACCGACGAGCAGCGCGTAGCTGATGTCGCCGAAGGCCTCGTTGGGATCGTCGCTGCACACGATGCCCGACAGCAGCGGGAAGGCGCAGTCCTCGAGCTCCATGGCCACACCCTTCAGCGCATCCATGGCCGGGGTGATGTCGAGCAACTGGAGGATGACGGGCTGGTCGGCGCCGAGCATCTGGCCACTGGCGATACGGAACAGAAGGCTGTAACCGATCTGGCCGGCTGCTCCGGTGACGGCGACGCGTACGGGGGTTTTCACGGGGGGATCTCCAGTGCTGTGGGATTGCAGAACGCCCCGGACACTAGTCAGCCGAGGCCCCCGGACGAAAAGCGAGGGCGCTATTCCAGCGTGACGGGATACGGGAATTTGGCATCCACGCCACCGTCGACGACCACCGTGCGGCCCGTGATGTAGCGGGACATGTCGCTGGAGAGGAACAAGGCGGCCGAGGCGATGTCGGAGGTCTCTCCCATGCGGCCCAGCGGGGCGTTGCCGGCGTTCGAGGCCCGCTGCTCGTCGGTGAACACGGCGTCCATGCGGGGGCTCAGGATCGTGCCCGGGGCGATGGCATTGGCCCGCACATTGTGCTGGCCCAGTTCGATGGCCACCGACTGCACCCATGCCATGAGACCGGCCTTGGCGGCCCCGTAGGCGGCGTGCATGGGAGCAGCAGTGAATCCGCTCACCGAGGCGATGAACACCATCGTGCCGCCACCAGTGGCCACCATGCGCCGACCCAGTTCCTGCGACAGCAGATAGGCGTGACGGAGACACATGTCGATCTCCCAATCGAAGGTCTCATCAGTCATGTCGAGGATTGATTGCCACTGGGCCATGCCGATGATGTCGACAAGTCCGTCGATGCTGCCCATGGCCGCTTCGGCCTCGGTGGCCAGACGCGCTGCACCTTCACGGGTGGTGACATCGCCGACCCACGCGATGGCCTGCGGGCCAACTTCGGCCGCGACCTCGGCGGCACGATCGGCGTCGACATCGACACAGATGATGTGGGCGGCGCCAGCCTGGGCCAGCGCGTGCGAGGTCTGGCGACCCATGCCCATGCCCGCGCCAGCGACCACGAAGTTGCGGCCGTCGACCCGCAGGCGAGCGAGGTAGTCGGGGATGGGTGAGTTGTCGGCGGTGGTCATTACAGGCTCCGTGGTTTCGGGTTTGAAAGTGGGATTCGAACGTGGGGTTCGGTCAGGCCATGTAGACGCCACCGTTGGGCCGCAGGATCTGCCCGGTGACGAACTTCGAAGCGTCGCTGGCGAGGTACAGCATGGCGAGCGACTGATCCTCGGGGGTGGCCGTGGTGCCCAACGGTGACTGTGCGGCTCGCATGCCCATGAATCGGTTGCGGGCCTCCTCGTCGATACTTCCGTCGGGTCGGGTCCAGTTGCGCTGCACCATCGGTGTGTCGGTGAACCCGGGGGCAACAGCATTGACCCGGATGCCACTGGGTCCGAACTCGACGGCAGCGCAGCGCGTGAGATGAGCAACAGCCGCCTTGGTCATGGCGTACACCGACAACGTGGGAGCAGGCATGTCACCACCGGCCGAGGTGATGTTGATGATCGACCCGCCACGCTTGCCCGATCCTTCAGCGACTGAGTCGGCAGCCATGATCCGACCGGCGGCGGCCACACCCCAGTAGGTGCCGAACTGGTTCACGCCCACAATTGCGGCGAGATCATCGGGCGTGACCTCGGTGATGGGTGCGTACCGGATGATGCCGGCCACATTGGCCCACACATCGATACGGCCATGCGCATCGAGCGCAGCAGCAGCAAGTGCCTCGACCGCGTCACGGTCAGAGACATCGGTCGGGACCACCAACGCAGTGCCACGGGCCTCGGCAACGAGTGCTGCGGTTCCCTCAAGTCCCTCGACACCCACATCGGCGATGACAACATCGGCACCCGCCTGGGCGAAGGTGATTGCGGCTTGGCGACCGATGCCACCGGCAGCACCGGTGATGACGGCAATACGACCACGCAGCGAGAACTGTTCGATGAGTTCCGGAGCCAGTGCGGGACGTGCACCAGTTACGTCAGATGCGGAATTAGATGCGCTGTGACCAGTCATGTCAGTCACTCGGAATCCGCTGTGGCCAGCGTGGTGCGGATGAACGCAGCGATCTCTTCGACTGCGGCGACCGCTTCGGGGAAGGCCGGGTAACTCATCTGCCAGATATGCGGCATCTCGGGATAGACATGCAGCGTGGCGTCGACATCGGAGGCCAATGCCACTTCGTGCAGGCGATGGGCATCGTCGAGCAGCACCTCGGCATCACCAACCTGGATGAGCATCGGCGGTGCGCCGCGCCAATCGCCGAAGATCGGTGACACCAGCGGATGATCGGGCATCGTGGTGCCGAGATACGCCGGAGCGGCCTCCTCGGCCTGCGTGCGTGAGAACAGGCGATCGGCCTCGGCCCGGCTGTCATAGGTGGCCGCACTCACCGTGAGATCAACCCACGGCGAACAGCAGATGGCCGCGGCCGGCGTGGGACCCTCGGCCAGCGTGTGCAGCACGAGTGACGCGGCCAGACCGCCACCAGCGGAGTCGCCCATGGCCACGATGTGAGATGCCGGAACACCACTGGCCAACACCCAACGATGCACGGCAACGCAATCGTCGAGCGCAGCGGGGAAGACATGCTCCGGAGCGAGTCGGTAGTCGACGAGCATCACCCGCGCGCCAGTGGCCCGAGCGAGATGCGAGCCATAGGAGCGATAGGCCAACGCAGAGGCGATGCGGAACCCACCACCATGGGCGTAGACGATGACCGGGGCGTTGGCTGCATGGTCGATCGGACGACACTCGATGACGAACACGCCATCAACATCGTGCTCGATCGCTTCGGTGCCCTCGGCCAACGGCATCTGGGCCATCGCGTCATCAATGCGCTGACGATGCTCAACGATGGATGCCGGCGGCGGTGGAACCGGACGTTGCGCCATCGCGTGCTGCAGGGCGTGGAACTCTTCACTAGCCATAGGCGCGAACTGTACGGGTTCGGGCCTGTGCTCGCCCGCACCTTCGCCAACGGTGGAATCTGCGGCGGTCCGCGACCCAGCCCCTAGATCTGACGGCAGTCCGACGGCTTCGTGAACACCGCACCCTCCGGGGTGATGTCAGCGGCGACACATCTCCCGGGAGCGAGGTCTGTTCCCTCGTAGATCAGTCGAACGATGCCGTCGAGCGACACGGAGAACGAGCGCACCTCGGCACCGGCGACCACTGGCGCGAGCGCCAACGGACCGTCACCTTGGAACGAGCTCACCTTGCTCGCCCAGATCAGCCGATCGGTGAACCCATCGTCATGCGCTGCCATGGCGACGGCGGTGTCGACTCGAAAGGAGAGCTCGGGCACCGCGGTATCGGCACGGTTATTCAACCAGAACGAGTAGCCGATCAGCCCCGCTATCGCTGCGAGCACCAGGAACGAGAGCCACACCGCGACCCGCTTCAAGGATCAATCCTCAGTCTGTCCGGTGTTGCCTAGCCAGCTGCGATAGAGCTCGGCGTAGCCACCACCAAGGGCCACGAGCTGAGCATCGGGGCTCCGCTCGCGACCATGACGGCCGATCACGGCATGTCCTGCTTCATCATCCGACGATATCGAATGATCACGACGAGCATTGCGATGCAGAGACCGGAGAGCACAAAGCACAGGACCGCCACGACGAGGACCCAACCCTGTAGCGGCGCAGAAGGCCCGTATTCGTCGCCGGAGGTCGAGGTCCCGGCCGGGTTGGTGATCAGCAGGATCACGCCCCACGAGAGGGCACCGATCGCCCCGGTCAAGCAAGTCACAATCGGGTGGCGCAGAAGCCACCCATAGAATCCCGGGTAATCTCGGAAGGTAACAGCTGGGTCAGAACTGGAAGAGGGCTTGCTATCCTCCTCTTCTGGATCGTTCGAGTCTCGCGCACTGGTCACGGCCCGACGATTCCCCCGTTTTCGGCTGCCGCAATACCGCCAATGCATCCGGACACGTATCCGGCCGGCCAACCGATTGCCGCACCCAATGGTCCGGCCAAACCGAAACCCCAGGCGCCACCCGCCGGGCCCATCAATGTACCCATCGAGTAGCACGCTGCCGCGTAGTAAGCAGCTTGGACCGGGTGTTTCGTCACCCAATTCACAGCACCAACGATCGTGTTGACGACAGCTTCGACGTTGACCAGTTCGTGTCGAGGCTCCTCTGGTGGATGGGGGAAGATGGCGAGCATCTGCCAGGTGTGGTCGAGTGGTCGGATCTTCACGAGCGGATCCGAGCTCTGAGTTGCCGCGTAGGCGGCGTATAACGCGACCCACGCGCAGTCGGGGCATTTGCCGGTGATGTCGTTGGTGTTGTTCGGGTCACCGAATGTGTAGGTGTAGGCGTTGGCTGAGCCGCCGGTGACCGGGTCGGTCTCGAGGAATCGTCCGAGACGTGTTGAGTACTGGCGGGCTCCCATCTCGATGATGGGCTCGAGTCCGGGTTCTGTTTCGGTGGGCCGCTGGTACTGGCCGAGCCATCGGTTGTCGAAGTTCCCGGTGGAGTTGTCGGCGGTCGTGCCGGAGGTCTGGTTGCCGTTCGGATCGAACGTCGCAGTCGAACCGATCTTCGTGCCGTTCACCTTCCGTTCGGTGATTCGGTCGAAAGCGTCACGGGTGTAGGCAACGGTGGTGGTGCCGCCGGTGGTGGTCATGTGCCGATAAATAGTGCCCAACCTCCGCCACAGCGCCACCCCGCTGAGTGACTGCTGTCACGGTAAGCGGAGGTGTCGATCGGAGTCAACGAACAATTAGTGAATCTGCAGATGGCTTTGCGAGCACGCTGCGCAACCGAGCTCAGATCTGCTGACCGGTGTTGCCCAGCCAGCTGCGATAGAGCTCGGCGTACCGACCGCCGAGCGCCACGAGTTCGGCGTGACTGCCGAGTTCGACGAGCTCGCCGGCATCGAACACCATGACCAGATCGGCCTGTTCAGCGGTGGACAAGCGATGGGCGACGCTCACCGTGGTGCGTCCCTCAGCCAATCGATGCAACGCCGTGGTGAGCGTGCGCTCGGTACGCGGATCAACTGCGCTGGTGGCCTCATCGAGGATGAGCAGACCGGGATCGGCCAACTGCGCCCGAGCCAGCGCCACGAGCTGACGTTCACCCACACTCAATCCCTCGCCGCGCTCCCCCACTTCGGTCTCGAGACCGCGCGGTAGACCATCGACCCAGTCGGAGAGGCCGAGCTCGGCAACCGCAGCGCGCACATCATCGAGCGTGGCACCGGGACGGCCCATGGCGATGTTCTCGCCGAGTGAGGTGTCGAACACGAACCCGTCCTGGGGCACCATGCGGATGCGCTCAGCACGCGACTTCGGATCGATGCGGGGCATCGCCACACCACCGATGGCCATCGAACCAACCGTGGGATCAGCCAGACGGCTGAGCAGCTTGGCGAAGGTGGACTTCCCCGAACCGGTTTCGCCCACGATCGCCACCGAAGCTCCGGCCGGGATCTCGACGGTGACATCACGCAGCACTGCGCCACCGGTTCGGTAGGTGAAGCCCACATCATCGGCATGCACGCTGAGCGGGCCGGGGGGCAGCGCCACACCATCGGTCGGTTCGACCAGTTCGATGGGACGGTCGAGCAGTTCGAGCACCTTCGACCAACCGGCGATGGCGGTCTGGGTCTGATCGAGGATCTCACCGATCTCGGCGATGGGGCCGAGGATGAGCTGCACCAGGAACAGACAGGCCACGAGGCTGCCGGCGTTGAGTCCCCATTCGGAACCCCACCACACACCCGCCATGGCCACCGAGGCCAGGGCGAAACCACCGAAGGCATCGCCGAGCGGGAACATGAACGCGAACCACTTCGCCGCGCCCATCTCACTTCGGTACTGACCATCGATGGCGACATCGAGACGACGACGGGCACGACGCTGCATGCCGTAGGCGCGGATGGGCGCCGCGCCCTGCACCGCCTCGGACATCTCACCCATCGTGGCGCTGACCCGGGTGCGCACCGTGGTGTACGCCTTGAGCTGTCGACGCTGCATGAGGCGGAACAACGGCAGGATCGGCGTGGCCACGACAACGGTGATGACCGCCAATTGCCATGCATAGAAACACATCACGGTGAGCGTGCCGATGACGACGACCGAGTCGACGATCCACGCAATGGCTCCGTATTGCACGAACCGGGCGATGGTCTCGATATCGCTGGTGACCCGTGCGGTGAGTTCGCCGCGGCGGGTGTCCTCGTGATCGGCCATCGACAGCCGATGCACATGCGCGAAGGCCCGCACCCGCAGGTTGCGCAGCATGGCCTCGGCCGCGGTGACGAGCCTGATGTACGTGAAGCGGGTGAGAAAGGTCACCGCGACGATGATGAGTGCAGCGCCACCGCAGGCCACGAGCGTGAAGCCGGGGCGGAAGCCCTCGTCGGCGAGCAGTCCCTTGTCGATCACCTGCTGTACGAGCACCGGAATGGTGAGGCGACCGGCGGCACCGATCATGGCCATGAGCAACGTGAGACGAAGTCCCTGACGCAGTTCGGGGCTCTCGCTCAGACCTCGGCGCAGCACAGCAAGCGCCCGCGCCTTCTTCTCGGCTTCGACGGCATTGCGTTCATGTTCGAGCGCGGTCGTGTCGTCGAAGCCGGCGCCGTGTTCGAGCAACAGCAGTTCGTCGTTGACCGCAGCGCCGAAGTCTTCATGATCCTCGGTGGCGTCGGAATGCTCGGTCATGCGCTGCCCTCCGACCCGATCCGTCCCTCGGCATAGGCCCTCACCAGATGGGCGTACCGGGCGTCGGAAACGAGCAGTTCGCTATGGGTGCCCTGGGCCACGATGCGTCCTTCTTCGAGGAATGCCACGCTGTCGGCGAGTTCGATCGTGGAGATGCGATGGGCGACCACAAGGGTGGATGTCGCGAGGGTCTCGCGCAGATCACGCAGGATCGCTGCTTCGATCACCGGATCGACGGCACTGGTGGCATCGTCGAGGATGAGCACGCGGGGTCGGCGCAGCAGTGCTCGGGTGAGTGCGAGACGCTGACGCTGCCCACCAGAAAGCGTGACTCCTCGCTCGCCGACAAGCGTGTCCCAACCCTGCGGAAGACGCGACACGAACGTGGCGGCATGGGCCACGGCAGCAGCCGCATCGAGATCAGCGTCGGAGACATCAGCGCCGAGCGTGACGTTCTCGCGCACCGTATCGGCGAACAGGAACGACTCCTGGAACACCAGCGCCACGGCATCTCGCACCACGATCGGATCGAGGTCGCGAAGATCGACACCGCCGATCCGCACCACCCCCGATTCGGGATCGACGAGACGCGGGATGAGTTCGCACAGCGTGGACTTGCCCGAACCGGTTGCCCCCACGAGCGCGACCACCTTGCCGGCCGGAACCTCGAGATCGAGTCCATCGATCACCGCAGGATCATCTCCGTGGCGACACGTGACCGACTCGAAGCGAACTGACAGCGGCGTGTCGGGAAGTTGCGGCGCACCCGGATCGCTGCCCGAGGCCTCGCGATCCGCGGCCATCACCTTGTCGAGACGGGAACTCACCACGACTGCTCGTGGCAGTTCCTGCAGGAAGAAACCGAACACCCGCATCGGGAATGCCAACAGACCGAACAAGGCGGCGGCCTGAACAACCTGACCGGTATCGAGACGCCCGATCGACACCTGCCAGGAACCGATGAGGAGCAACAGGATGATTCCGAGATTGGGCAACGCGTCGATCATCGGCTCGAAGGTGCCCCGGATGCGACCCATGGCAATGCGGGCCTGCCGGAGTTGATCGGAGGCTTCGCCGAGACGGGCCTCCTCGTCGTCGGCGCGACCGAGGGTCTTGATGACGAGCACACCGTCGAAACTCTCATGGGCGATCCGACTGACCTGCCCAACACGCTGCTGAATCTCACCCAATGGCTTCTCGACCCGACGGGTGTAGGCCCGGTTCACCAGTGCCAACCCGGGGAACAGCAGCAGCGCCACCACCATCAATGCCCAATCCACCGTCGCCAAAGAGATGACGGCGAACACCACAAGCATCACAACACCGAAACTGAACGGCAACGGGTTGAGAACCTCGCTGGCCGCAACGATGTCGGCGTCGGCATGGGCGAGCAGCGTTCCGGTGGGGGTTTCGCGGTGGTACTTGAGTGGCACGTCGAGATACGTGCCGGCGAGGTCGCGTCGCCATTGCCGTTGGGTGCGAAAGGTGAGCAGCGCGGCGAAGTACCGACGCAGCACGATCGTCATGGCTCGCAACAGACCAACGCACAGCAATGCCACGCCGGTCATGAGCACCGCATGGGAACTGACCCGGCCGGTCTCGAATGTGGGCACGATGACGTTGTTCGTGACGCGCCCCAGCACGATGGTGGTGCCGACAGCGGCCCCTGCATAGATGGCTGCACCGACGCTCGACACGAGGAACGGCACCGGCTGCGCGCGCACATAGCGAACAAGCAGACGGGTGCCACGCCGCACGATCCCGGGCGTGCGCATCGTTGGGGTCGGTTCGCTCACTGGGTGAGGTCGAGCTCTCGGGCGATGTCGCGCGTCGCCGTCGAGCGATTGAGTGTGTAGAAGTGAAGACCCGGCACGCCTTCATCGAGCAACCGCTGGCAGAGCTCGGTGGCCAACTCCACGCCGAGGGCCCGCACCCCGGCAGGATCATCGGCCAGCGACTCGAATCGATCGGCAAGATGCGCCGGAAACGCAGCACCGGCGAGCTGGGCGAACCGGGTGACCTGACCCACATTGGTGACCGGCATGATGCCCGGAAGCACTGGCTTTGTGCAGCCGAGCGCGGCGAGTTCGTCGACCATGCGCAGGTACGGCTCGGCTTCGAAGAAGAACTGGGTGATGGCGAAATCGGCAATTTCAAGCTTGGTGGCCAGATGCCTCCGGTCGGTGGCGAGATCGACCGAGCGCGGATGACCTTCGGGATGCGCGGCCACCCCGATGGAGAACTGCTCGCGCTCGGCGATCAGCTCCACGAGTTCAAGCGAGTACTCGAACTCGCCGTCGATCGGGCGACCGTCATCGTCGAGTACAGGATCGCCGGCCAGGGCGAGGATGTTCTCGACTCCGGCAGCGTGGTACTCGTCGAGCAATGAGTCGAGCTGGGAGCGGGTGTGGGCCACACACGTGAGATGCGCCATTGCCGCGAGACCGACCTCGCGCTCGATGGCGATGACGACATCGCGGGTGCGCTCACGGGTGCTACCGCCAGCGCCGTAGGTGACCGACACGAAGGACGGGTGGAGTTCGTCGAGTTCGGCGATGGTGGTGCGCAATGCAAGCGCCGCTTCGTCGGTCTTCGGAGGGAAGAACTCGAACGAGAGTGTGCGGCCCGCGCGCAGGAGATCGGCGATACGCGTCATGCTCAGGACGCTCGCCGCTCGGCGGCTTCGACGGTGTTGACCAGCAGCATGGCGCGGGTCATGGGCCCGACCCCACCAATACGTGGTGAGAGCCAACCGGCAACCTCCGCCACCTCATCAGCAACATCGGACACGAGCTTCTTGCCCTCGAACGACACGCCGGCTGCCACGACCGCGGCACCGGGCTTGACCATCTCCGCGGTGATGAGTCCCGGCGATCCAGCAGCGGCCACGATGATGTCGGCCTGACGCGTGTAGGCACCGAGATCAGCCACACCGGTGTGCACCACGGTGACAGCCGCGTTGGCGTTGGGGCGCTTCAGGGTGAACAGGTTGGCCAGCGGCCGGCCGATCGTGAGGCCTCGGCCCACGATGACGATGTGGCGACCTTCGATTGGTACCTCGAAATGCGCGAGCAGGGCCTGAATACCGGCCGGCGTGCACGGCAGCGGACCGTCGACCCCTTGCACGAGGTGCCCGAGGTTCACCGGATGGAGACCGTCGACATCCTTGGCCGGATCAACGGCGAGCAACGCCGCCTCGAAGTCGAGATGCTTCGGGAACGGGTACTGCATGAGATACGCATCGACCGCGGCATCGTTGTTGAAGCGGGCCACAACCTCGAGAACGTCGTCCTGAGTGGCGCTAGCGGGCAGATGGGCATGATGCGAGGTGATGCCGAGCGCTTCACAGTCCTTGTGCTTCATGGAGACGTAGTTGGCCGAGGGGCCGTCGTCGCCCACCAGCACCGTGCCCAGACCGGGCGTGATCCCCTTGGCGATGAGGGCCTGGACCCGCCCCGCGAGCCGTTCTTTGATCCCTGTGGCGACCAGTTCGCCATCGAGCACCTGAGCAGTCATGCCGTTGACCCTACCGGTCATGAGTACCGTGGTCATGGTGAGCACCCCCTCCGATCCCGCAACTCCGACCGCCGGTCCCGTGCCCGTCGGACCGCTGCGTATCGGACCCATCACCGTCGATCCGCCGGTGGTGCTCGCCCCCATGGCCGGCGTCACGAATCTGGCCTTCCGACAGCTGTGCCAGCGCTTCGGCAGCGGCCTTTTCGTGAGTGAGATGGTCAATGCCCGGGGTCTGTTGGAGGATGGCGAGAAGACCTGGCAGTTGGCCTCGTTCGGCCCCGAGGAGACCCGACGCTCCCTTCAGTTGTACGGCACCGACCCAGCAGTCATGGGTGCTGCGGTGCGGCGGCTCGTTGATCAGGACCATGTCGATCACATCGATCTCAATTTCGGCTGCCCCGCCCCCAAGGTCACCCGCCATGGCGGTGGTGCCGCAGTGCCCGCCCGCCCTGCGTTGTTCGGTGCGGTGGTGGCTGCTGCCGTCGACAACGCCGGGACCGTACCCGTCACGGTGAAGATGCGCATCGGCCTTGATGACGACCGCGTCACCTTTCTCGAGGCCGGTCGGCGCGCGGCCGATGCCGGAGCCGCGGCAGTTGCCCTGCACGCCCGAACCGCTCGCCAGCGTTATTCGGGTCGGGCCCGCTGGAGCGCAATCGCTGAACTGGTCGAAGCGTTGCCGGGCACTCCCGTGCTGGGCAACGGCGATATCTGGACCGCCGCCGATGCCCTCGCCATGATCGAACGCACCGGCTGCGCAGGCGTGGTGGTGGGCCGGGCCTGCCTCGGCCGCCCCTGGTTCTTCGGACAACTGGCCGACCTCTTCGCCGGCCGACCCATCCGCCCCGAACCACCGCTGGGCGAGATGGCAGTCATCGCCGCCGAGCACGCCCGCCTGCTCACCGGCGCCGTGGGCGAATACCGGGCCATGAAGATGATGCGTAAGCACATGGGCTGGTATCTCACCGGGTACCCCGTGGGTTCTGCTGTGCGTCGATCGGTCACGTCCCTCGACACGCTCGCCGAACTCGAAGATCTGTTCGCTCCGCTCGACCCCACACTTGTGGTGGAACCCGACGCTGCTGCCTCGCCGCGCGGCACCCAGACCGGTCCCCATGAGGTCGTGGTGCCCGACGGCTGGCTCGACGCCGACTCCATCACTCCCCCCGACGCGCTGGCCGATTCGATGGTGAGCGGAGGATGAGCGATGCACTCTCCGCGGAGCGTCTCATCCTTGCTTCGGCCTCGCCGCGTCGCAGTGGCTTGCTCGACGAACTCGGCTTGGTGTTCGAGATCGCTCCGCCCGATATCGATGAATCCGTGCTGCCCGGCGAACTCGGGCGTCCATATGTCGAGCGCCTGGCCCGCGGCAAAGCCGCAGTGATGGCTGCGCCCGGTGCGGTGGTCGTGGCCGCCGACACCACCGTTGATCTCGACGGCGAACTTCTGGGCAAACCGGTGGACGCCGCCGACGCCAAGCGCCTCATCCGTGCGATCGCCGACACCACCCATCATGTGCACACCGCGGTGTGCGTGCATCGAGTCACCACCGCAGGCGAGATCATCATCCGCTCGGCCGTGGCCACCACAGCGGTCACCATCGCTCCCATCGCCGAGGACTGGATCGAGTGGTACGTGGGCACCGGCGAACCGCTCGACAAGGCCGGCGCCTACGGCATGCAGGGACCCGGGGCCATGTTCGTGGCCGGCATCACCGGTAGCCCGTCCAATGTGGTCGGTCTGCCCCTCGATCTACTGGCCCGCCTCACCGCCGAGGCCGGCGTCGATCTGCTGTCGTTCCGGCGCTGATCAAGCATTGATCAAGCACGTGGCGCCGGTGCGACCAGTTCGATGGCATTGCCATCAGGGTCGCGCAGTTGCAGCGAAGGCTTGCCGAGTTCGAGCACCACACCATCGTGAGCAACGCCCCTGACAGTGAGCTCCTGCGCCCATGCTTCGAGCGCGTCGCCATCGGGCACAGCGAACGCAATGTGGTCAAGTGCCGATGGCCCCTCGCCCACCGCTCGCTGCGACAACACGAGCACGAGGCGGCTCGGACCATGCTTCAACGCCACGGTGTCATCAAGTTCGACGAACGCCTCCATGCCCAGCACCGTTTCGAACCACGCCTGCGACGCGACGAGATCGCGAACGTTCATCTGCAGATGACTGAACCCGGTGACCGGTGATTCCATCTCGATAGTCTGACCCAACTGGAGTGTCACATCCGAGTTGTTCCGAGCGTCCTCGCGATCAATCCTCAGTCAGCACCGAAGCCAGTGTGGAGCTTTTTGCGAACACTGGCTTCGCAATCGCCGCATCGGTTCCGACTGGCCAGAACGGCGCTCGGTACACCGCGATGCTTGCCGATTGCGCACAATCTCCTGTGGGTTTGCAGACCATATTGTTGGAGACTCCCCGATAGCCGTCGATCACCCGAATGGCCTTGATCAGCGCGGAACGAGGAATAGAAATCGAGCCGTCAGAATTGAGTACGGCGATTCGTTGGATTGAATCGAACAGCAGATTTGTGGCATCGAACGCCGAGGTGTTCCATACCGAAAGTGGCTCTCCGCCAAAGATGCTGATGTAGGAACTCTTGTAGAGCTCGCTGTAGAACGGGTTCCGCTCAAGCGCAGCGATATCCGGGCCCGATCCGTACGCATTCACTCGCGTCGCAGAGGGAAGCACTTCCACGGTCATGCAAGCATCACTTGCGACCACATTGACACTCTCATTGCCGGGAGTTGCAGCGATCGCGTCCATAAGGGTTTCGCAGACCGGGGAGTTGACTGGCATAAAGACCGTGTCGGCACCGCTTTCGACGATTGCTCGGGCTGTTGCGGCCAGATCACTGCCTTCTACCGCCACCACAGTTGGCAGGGTGGTTGTACCGATGGAAGTCAGGCGAGCCACGAACGTCTGCCCGAGTTGCTCTGAGTACACCGTGCCATCCGAGACCACGAAAACCGTTTTCGCCGAGAGGCTGTTCGCGACGAAATCGGCAACCGCCGCACCTTGGATGAGGTCGTTCGGCGCGGTTCTGGCATAGGTACTGTTGGCCCTGACGATTGATGTGAGACCCGGAGCAGTGTTCTGCCCGGAGATCATCGGAACTCCGGCACGAGAAAAAATCGGCTCGGCAGCTCCCAAGGCCGCACCCGAACACGAGGTTCCAACCACTGCCGTCAGCGTCGTGCCCAGAAGAATGCGCTCGGCGCCTTCGCGACCGCCTTCGGCCGAACACTGATCATCGGCGGCGACAACCGTCACCGGGAACCCCATCAACGTTCCGGCAATCCCATCGAACTTGGTATCGAGATAGTCGATCGCTAAATCGATTCCCCGCCTGTCATCTCGACCAGCACCCTGGAAATCGGCACCGATTCGCAGCAGCGCTCCCAGTTGAATCGAATCATCAGTTTCGATTCTCAGACATCCAAGAGGATCCGCCTCGCAGATCTTGGCATTGGTCACAACCCTCGACTCCGGCCCGACCCATGGCAGATAGACGCCTTGTAAGACCTCTTCCGATATTGATTCGATCGGCGCCTTATCGACAATGAACGGTCCTCGAAATGGCGCAGAAATTCCAAGAATGAGCGCGAGATCGAGGGCAACGATCACGACAATTCCAACAGCGACGTACGTGACGTTTCCACCAGATCGAAGCGCAACGAACATCGCGTTCACGATGAGCGCGAGACCGGCAATAGCACTCAGGGCGAAGAGCAAGAGGGGCATCTCACTACCGGCAAGAGTGATGAGTTCACGACGCGAGGTGGTGAGGTCCGCAATCGCGCTGTTCATCTCAGAAGCTGTCGTCGACGGAACGTACGAACGGCCGGCGATTGAAAACGTCACGGACTGGAGGTTGCCGAGCGACACGAGAGCCGGCGAATCCCGTGCATCATCATCAGCCAGAGCCTGCCAATCGTCGGTGGCTGAGTCATCCAAGTACCGGCCGAGCCGAACCTGAACTGCCGAAGCATCCACCGAAGGAAGGCCCTCGGTCGCAGAGGCCAGTCGACTCGACGCAGCGGCTTCGGACCCAACAATCTGCCGAGCTTCCCTGAGCGTCGAGAACTCCGAATTGATGAGGAAACCCGTGAGGATTGCGAACAGGCTCCCCAGCGCAGTCATGTAGGCCGCCGCTGCCATTCCTGCATGTTCGCGTCGGTCGCCGATACGACGATCAATCAGAAGATAGAGAAAAACCGAGATCCCACCGACCACCAGAAGCGTGAGTGGGAGTAAAACCCAGGTCGGTAACGACGTCAACTGATACATGAGCACGAAGGCAGAACTTAGGCCCAATAGACCACGCACTCACACAATTGCGTGATGCGGAACTGTCCGAGGTCTTCCGGGGTTCCGCCGGAGTCAATCCCCGGCGGTCAGGGAATCCAGCAATTCAGCCCGGGAGTACACCGGCGTTGCGTCCCCGGCATGCACGCCGACAGGCCAGAACGGGGCACGGTAAATACCTATGGTCGCCGAGGGCACGCAATCCCCTGTCGGCTCGCACGTCAGGTGGTTCGACACTCCCCCGTAGCCGTCGATCGCGCGAATGGCCTCGATCAGCGCCGTTCTGGGGATCGAAATGGAACCATCCGAGCCGAGCACGGCGATCCGTTGGATCGAATCGAAGAGCAGGTTCGTGGCGTCGAAGGCTGAGGTGTTCCACAACGAGAGCGGATGCGTTCCATAGATCTTGGTGTAGGCGACGTCGTAGAGGTCGCGGTAGAAGGGGTTCCGATCGAGCTCGGAAATGTCTGGGCCAGAGCCGTAGGCGTTCGCTCGGGTTGCTGCAGGAACCGCCTCGCTGATGACGCAGATCCCACTGGTGAGAACCGCGACCCGTGAGCCCCCGGGAGTCTCCGCAATTGCGTCCATCAGGCCCTCGCAGATAGGCGAATGGATGGGGAGGAAGACCGCGTCGGCGCCACCGTCGACAATGGATTTCGCCACCCCGGCAAGGTCACTCCCCTCTGATGCAACCAGACTCGGGAGTGCGATGACCCCGCTGGCAGCGACATGAGCCATGAAGGCCTGATCCAGTTGGTCCGAATACTCGGTACCGTCCGACACCGTGACGACGCTTCTTGCGGCGAGCTCATCAACGACGAAATCGGCGGCCACCGAAGCCTGGATGAGATCGTTCGGCGCAGTCCGCGCGTACGTGCTTCCCGGCTTCGCGATCGACGTGAGACCCGGAGCGGTGTTCTGGGCCGACATGAGCGGAATGCCGGCGCGGGAGAACGCCGGTTCTGCGCCTCCGAGGGCCGCGTCCGAGCAGGAGGTTCCAACCACCGCGACCAGTTGCGCTCCGAGCAGGATCGTTTCCGCGCCTTCACGACCGCCTTCGGCCGAGCACTGATCGTCGGCGGCGAGCACCGTCACCGGATGACCCAGCAGGAGTCCCGGCGTCTTATCGAACTCGGTATCGAGATAGTCGATCGCGAGATCAATACCTCGTCGATCGTCGCGACCAGCTCCCTTGGAATCAGTCCCGACCCGCAGCAGAGCGCCTAACTGGATCGCCTGGCCTGCTTCGATCCTGAGACATCCCCGTGGATCATTCCGGCATATCTCCTCGTCCGTCACCATCTTCGAACCCGGTCCAACCCACGGCAAGTACACCCCCTGAAGAACTTCGTCAGCCAGCGTCTCTATCGGTCCACTGTCCACAACGAAGGGACCACGGAACGGAGCGGAGATCCCCAGGATCAGAGCGAGATCGAGCGCAACGATCACGACGATGCCGGTCACGACATAGGAGACGTTTCCTCCTGCGCGGAGCGCCACAAACATGGCATTGACGATGAGGGCAAGGCCAGCGATGCCACTAAGCGCAAAGAGCAAGAACGGCATTTCGTTACTGGCCAACGAGATGAGTTCACGCCGTGAAGTTGTGAGATCACCGACTGCAGTCTCCATGGCAGCAGCTGTCGGCGAGGCCACATAGGAACGACTCGAGATCGCGAAGACCGTGGATTGAAGTTCGCCAAGTGACTCGAACGCCGGCGAATCCTGGGGATCACCATCGGCCAGAGCAGCCCAGTCGGCACGTGACGCGTCGCGGAGATACTGGCCGAGTCGGACCTGAACGGCCGCAGTGTCGACGGAAGGAAGCCCATCGCTCGCCGTCGCCAGTCGGCTCGATGCCGCCGCCTCGGAGCCGACGATCTGACGAGCCTCGCGCAGGGTGGAGAACTCCGAGTTGATGAGAAAACCCGTGAGGATCGCGAACAGGCTGCCCAGCGCCGTCATGTAGGCGGCAGCCGCCATTCCGGCCCGCTCGCGGTTCTCGCCGATCCGCCGATCAATCACCACGTAGAACAACACCGAGATCGAACCGACCACGAGAAGTACAAGGAGCAGCAGCAGCCAGGTCGACATCGAAGTCAACAGATTCATGATCACGATTCGGAAACCTAGGCGGGAACGAACCTCGTCCTCGGTGAATGCAAGGTGAATTCGAGTCAGTGACGGAAGTGGCGTTCGCCGGTGAACACCATGGCGAGGCCCGCGGCATCGGCAGCGGCGATGACCTCTTCATCACGGATGGAACCACCGGGTTGGATCACACAGGTGGCACCGGCCTCGATTGCGGCGTCGAGACCATCGGGGAACGGGAAGAACGCGTCTGACGCATAGGCCCCGCCCACGGCCCGACCCTCGGCCTTCACGGCGGCGAGATGCCCGGCATCGCGACGGTTCTGCTGACCGCAACCGATGCCCACCGCTTGGCCGTCCTTCACCAAAACGATGGCGTTCGATGTCACCTTGGCCACGACCTGCCAGGCCAGCACGAGATCAATCCATTCGGCTTCGGAGGGCGCGCGCTTGGTGGCCACGGTCCAGCCCGACGGATCATCGGTGACGAGATCAGGGGTCTGCACGAGATAGCCGCCATCGATGGGCCGCAGCGAAAGTCCGGGAGCACCCGGCGCCACGGCAGTGAGAATGCGCAGGTTCTTCTTCTCCTGCAGCGCCGCCAGTGCATCGGGTTCGTAGCCCGGTGCCACAAGGACCTCGGTGAACACCGGCGCAATCGCTTGGGCTACCTCGAGGGTGACAGTTCGATTGAGAGCGATGATGCCACCGAACGCCGAGACGGTGTCACAGGCATGGGCCCGTGCATACGCCGTGGCGATGTCATCGGACACGGCCACACCACATGGGTTGGCATGCTTGATGACGACGGCAGCGGGACGCTCCCCGATGGAATGTACGAGCCGCCAGGCCGCTTCGGTGTCGTAGACGTTGAGATAGCTCATCTCCTTGCCACCGTGCTGCTCCGCAGTGGCCCACCAACCGGTCTCGCCAGCGGCGGAATAACGAGCGCCCACCTGATGGGGGTTCTCGCCGTAGCGCAGCACCTGCTCACGGGTGAGCGTGAGCGAGATGGTCTCGGGCAGCTCGGCCGGCGCAACAGTCCCATCGCTCACACCAGCGGCGGGCTGGCCGGCGTCGAACCAGGCGAGGATTTCCGCGTCGTAGGCCGCAGTGTGCGCGAACGCATCTCGGGCCAACCGTGTGCGCGTGGCCTGCGTGAGTGCACCCTCGGCCCGCAGTTCGGTGAGCACCTCGTCATAACGCGACGGATCAGTGACGATGCCGACGAACGCATGGTTCTTCGCCGCGGCGCGCACCATGGTCGGGCCACCGATATCGATCAACTCGATCGAAGGTTCCGCCGAGAACGGATACAGGTTGGCCACCACGAGTTCGATCGGTTCGATGCCGTACTCGGCCATATCAGAGCGATGCTCGGCGTTGGTCGGGTCCGCGAGCAGACCGCCATGCACCTTGGGATGCAGTGTCACAACGCGGTGCCCGAGGATGGCGGGCACCCCGGTGAGATCGGCGACATCAGTGACAGGCACACCAGCTGCGGCGATGACGCGTGCCGTGCCACCACTGGAGATGAGATCCCAACCAAGTTCATGCAGCGCCTGGGCGAACTCCACGATGCCGGACTTGTCGTACACAGACAGAAGAGCCCTCACTGGACGCTTCCCCTTTCGATGATCTCGCTGATGGTGCGGACGTAGATACGGCGTTCAACCGCTTTGATGCGTTCATGCAATGACTCGACCGTGTCGCCGGGCTCGATCACCACAGCCTCCTGGGCGAGGATCGGTCCGGCATCAACCTCTTCAGTGGCGATATGCACCGTGCAACCGGTGACCTTCACGCCATAGGCAAGTGCATCGGCCACCCCGTGCCAGCCCGGGAACGCAGGCAGCAGCGCCGGATGGGTGTTGAGCACATGACCGGGGAAGGTTTCGAACATCCCCTTGCTGAGGATGGTGCCGAAGCCAGCCATGACCACGAGGTCGATGTCATAGCCGGTGAGCAGACCAGTGAGTTCCGCGGTGTAGCCATCGCGGTCGAAATCACGGGCGTAGCTGCGTCGCCGCATCAGTTCGCACTCGATGCCGTTGCGTTCAGCCACTTCTTGGGCCCCGCATTCGCGGTCAACAACAGCGACGGCCACCGGCACACCAGCGGCGCAGATGGCATCGAGAATGGTTCCGCTTCCGGAGGCAAGGACGGCGATGCGCATTCCGGCGAACCTATCAGGAGGCGAGCAGCGGCCTTCCCGTCAGAGCACCGGTGTGTTCGCCCTGCTCCATGAACACCGAACCGTTCACAATCGTGGCGTCGTATCCCTGCGAGCGCTGCACGAACCGACCGGCGCCAGCCGGGAAGTCGCGCTGGAAGGTCGGCAGCGGAAGATAGAGGTCCTCGAGCGAGAACACGTTGACATCAGCCTTGGCGCCGACGGCGATCCGACCGCGATCGGTGAACCCGAACAACTCGGCAGGACGACCGGTGAGCTGATGCACGCCCTCGCCGATCGACATGAGGCCGCGCTCACGGATCCAGTAGGACAGGAAGAACGTGGGCTGGCTGGCATCGAGGATCTGTCCGACATGCGCACCCGAATCAGCGAGACCCAGCATCATGCGCGGATCGGTGAGCATCTGATCGATCACCGTGAAGTCCTGGTTGAGGATCGGCCAGTTGAGGATGACCCGACCATCGGTGGCATCGACCAGATCGAGATATGCCTCCACCGCGGTGGTGCCGGCCCGCTCGGCATACGCGGCGAGGCTGTCCTCCGGTCGGGAGTCGTACCGAGCACCACGCTCCGGCGTGAGCACGAAGTACTCACGGGTGGCTTCGAGCCCACGGCGGCCGTCACCGCGAGCAATGAGATCAGCGCGCACAGTCGGGTCGCGCAGGATGGCCACTCGTTCGGCAAGTGTGTGCCCGGCGATGACATCCCAGCCGGTGCGATTGTCGAACGGGGTCTTATGGGCGAGCGAGAAGATCACGCCGATGGAGCGCGAGGTTGTTTGCGGACGCAGGTTCGCCCCGGTGGCATTGGCTTCAGCGACGAAATCGAGCACCTGACGCCACTGCTGGGGATCGGAGAACACCGAGGTGAGGTTGAACGTGAATGGACGGCCCGAGGCCCGGCTCATGGCGGCCATGATCCCCACCTCGCTGCGGGCCCGTTCCAGACCCAGCCCCTCACCATCGAAGCGCGGCGCACAACCCAGCACTCCACGACCATGACGACCCAGCACCGAGGCGAGTGCGACGAGTTCGCGCTCGGTCGCCCAAGTACCCGGCACATTGCGACCATCGAACGTGACGTGACGACCAGTACGTGAGGTGGAGAACCCCACCGCTCCCGCTCGCATTGCTTCATCGACGAGATCCACCATGACAGCGAGTTCATCGTCGGTGGGTTCGGCATCAACATCGAGCGAACGATCACCCATGGCGTAATAGCGAACTGCACCATGACCGACGAACCCGGCGAAGTTCAGCCCTTTGGGCTGGCTCGCCAACCACTGCAAGTACTCACCGTGCGTGTTCCAGTTCCACGGCAGTCCGGCGAGGATCGAATCGGCGGGGATGTCCTCGACCGCCTCCATCGCCTGGGCCAGGAACGGAGCCTCGCCGTCGCGCACCGGGGCGAATGTCATGCCGCAGTTGCCGATGACCACCGAGGTGACACCATGCCAACAGGTGGAGGTGCCTATCGGGTCCCAGGCCAACTGCGCATCGAGATGGGTGTGCACGTCGACGAAGCCCGGCGTGACGAGTCTGTCCTCGGCGTCGATGGTGCGACGGGTGGCGCCGACATCAGCACCCACCGCCACGATCGTGTCACCGTCGATTGCCACATCGGCCCGCTGGGGCTCAGCCCCGGACCCATCGACGACCATGCCCCCCGAGATCACCAGATCATGCATGTCACGACAGTACCGGCGAGACACCGATCCCTGCCGATGAACTCACCGCACTTCCGTGCGGATCTCGTTGACACGGATTCGAAGCTCGGGCGTGAGCCATACTTGCCTGAAACAGGCGCACACCTACAGGACGGCGGAGATGGACAACGAAGTGGAACTCGTCAGCGATGGCGATGGACTCGCAATCATCGGAAGCCCAACGGCGGTGGAACGGTTCATGGATTCGCTGAACCTCCCGGCAGCCGACTCGGTCAACCTCCCGGCGGTCCTGACCGCAGGGTCCGCGATCGCACAAACGGCAGCGGGAGTTGCTGACAAGTCAGGCCGTTGGGTGAAGCTCACTGCGAAATCAGCGAAGGACATCCAGCAGTACGGATTGACCCCGACCAAGACTCCCGGTATCTCGTATGCGATGGCCGGCAAGTCGGGCTCGATCGACAAGTGGTTGCAGATCCAACACGGAATTGGTCCGATGCTGACCAGCCCTGTGCTACTTGCGAATTCAGCGGCGCTCATGTCGCAATTCGCCATGCAGCAGAAGATGAACGAGATCACCGACTACCTCGCGATCATCGATGCGAAGCTTGATCAGGTCATCCGATCCCAGACCAATCAGGTCTTGGCCCGCTTGGACGGCGTCGATCTCGCGATCCGGGAAGCCATGCGCGTCCGGGAGTCAGTAGGGCGAGTCTCGGAGGTGACCTGGTCGAAGGTGCAGAGCTCTGCCCAATCCATCCACGAGACCGAGGGGTACGCGCTCCGACAATTGAATGATCTTGTGGAACAGGTTGATGCGAGCGGCACAATTGCGACTCTCGCCGACAGCACGAAAAAGGTCGAAGCCGAGGTCGAGAAGTGGCTTCTGGTGCTCGCTCGGTGCTTCGAACTGCACGACGCTGTCGGGGTGCTCGAACTCGACCGGGTTCTCGACGCTTCACCCGATGAACTCGACCGACACCGTCTGGGCCTGCACTCCGCCCGACAGGACCGGCGTGAACTCTTCGCCGAAAGACTCGACCCGCTCTTCGTGCAGATGAGCGAAGCAGTCCGCGTCGCCAACGCAAAGGTGCTGTTGAATCCGATCCAGTCACCTTCGGTGATCAGTTCAAGCAACGTCATCGCCGAACAGGTGATCTCGTTCCTCGATCTGCTCGAGATCGAGTCATCGAGCGCGAGCGCCGAAGCGCGGCAATGGAAGGAAGCAGCTTCAGAGCACTGGGACAAGGCACGCGTGGTCGGGTCCCAAGGCATCACTCAGGCAAAGAAGCTGGGTGGTGATGCGCGCGAAGGTGCAGCAGCACTCAAAGGCAAACTCTCAGGCCGAATCCCAGGGCGAAAGCGCTCGACCCAGGACGACGAGTAAAAACGACGAAGGCCCGGCGCTGGGGCCGGGCCTTCGATCAGAACTGCGTAGCTGCTGCCAGACCAGCGGCAGCGTTGGGCTCAGGTCCAGCCGTGCTCGCGGACGACCTCGACCATGAGTTCGCCGGCCTCGGTGGGGTTCTTGCCCACACGGACGCCCGCATCAGCGAGGGCTTCCATCTTGGCGGCAGCAGTGCCCTTGCCACCGGAGACGATGGCGCCGGCATGGCCCATCTTCTTGCCCGGAGGAGCAGTGACACCAGCGACGTAGGACACGACCGGCTTGGACATGTTGTTCTTGATGAACTCCGCGGCCTCTTCCTCAGCCGAACCACCGATCTCGCCGATCATCATGACGGCCTTGGTGTCGGGATCGGCTTCGAACGCTGCGAGGCAATCGATGAACGAGGTGCCTGGAACGGGGTCGCCACCGATGCCGACGCAGGTGGTGACGCCGATGTCCTGCAGCTTGAGTTCGTAGAGCGCCTGGTAGGTGAGCGTGCCGGAGCGGCTCACGATGCCGACCGGGCCGCCGGGCTTGGCGATCTCACCGGCAGTGATGCCGATGTTGCACTTGCCGGGGCTGATGATGCCGGGGCAGTTCGGGCCGAGCAGACGCACGTTCGGGAATTCGCGCTTGAGTTCGTTGTAGAACCACGCTTCGTCGTGGGCCGGCACGCCTTCGGTGATGCACACGATGAACTCGACGCCACCCTCAGCGGCGTCCATGATCGCGGCGCGGACACCGGGGGCGGGAATGAAGATGCATGAGGCGTTGGCGCCGGTGGCGGCGACAGCCTCACCGACGTTGGCGAAGATCGGGATGCCATCGACATCCTCGCCGGCCTTCTTGGGGTTGGTTCCACCCACGACGTTGGTGCCGTAGTCACGGTTGCGCAGGCCGTAGAAACGACCCTGCGAACCGGTGAGGCCCTGGTAGATGACCTTTGTGTTCTCGTCTACGAAGATGCTCATCGGATTCCTCAGTTCTTCTTCGCAAGTGCGACAGCGGTAGCAGCAGCCTCGAGCATCGTGGGCTTGCTCTGGAGTCGCTCGGACAGGTGCGGGGCGAGCAGTGCTCGGCCCTC
>CAEMXZ010000025.1_pt1 | contig 26766 bp, 23 predicted proteins | sample 7263481 | NCBI WGS metagenome assembly CAEMXZ01 (sample SAMEA6813769, study PRJEB35770) | uncultured Microthrixaceae bacterium | biome: Freshwater; feature: Freshwater reservoir; material: water | place: Czech Republic | collected 2017-04-14 | depth 0.5m m
GCGTCGACCGACGCGACGAAACGGGTGACCGCATCCCAGACCTCGGTGATTCCCGAGTTGGTGAGGGCGGAGCAGGCCATGACCTCAGTGGCCCACGCCTGCCACTTCGGACGCAAGAGGTGCACTGCGCCGGCGTAGTCAGCGCGGGTGCGACCGGCGGCGGCTGCGAGGTCACCGTCGGCTTTGTTGACCACGACGAGATCGGCCAACTCCATGATTCCGCGCTTGATTCCCTGGAGTTCATCGCCGCCGGCGGGGGAGACGAGCAGGGTGAAAAGATCGACCATGTCGGCGACAGCAACCTCTGATTGGCCGACGCCGATTGTCTCGATGATGACGACGTCGAAGCCTGCGGCCTCGCACAGGAGCATGGCCTCCCGGGTGCGTCGGGCGACACCACCGAGGTGTCCGCTGCCGGGAGATGGCCGGATGAATGCCTCGCTGCGGTGGGAGAGATCAGCCATGCGGGTCTTATCGCCGAGGATCGAACCTCCGGTGCGGCGACTCGATGGGTCCACCGCCAGCACGGCGAGGCGATGACCCTGATCGATCACGTGCAGCCCGAACGCCTCGATGAACGTTGACTTTCCCACTCCCGGCGGTCCTGAGATTCCGAGGCGGGTACTTTTTCCCGTGAACTCGAGCAGCGTTCCGAGCACCTCGTCGGCAAGTTCCCGGTGATCGGCTCGTGTGGATTCTGCGAGCGTGATGGCTCGGGCCAGAGATCGTCGATCTCCGGCTTGTATTCCCTCGATGAGGGCCGGTGCGGTGTCGACTGTGCGGGTCACGCCGCCGAACGGCGTGACGAGATGAGGCCGAGGACCTTGCGAGCTGCAGTCGGGATGTTGGTGCCCGGGCCGAACACAGCGGCCACGCCGGCCTCATGAAGCATGTCGTAATCCTGGGGAGGGATGACTCCACCGCAGACGACCACGATGTCGCCGGCTCCGGCTTTCTCGAGTTCGTCGATGAGCATGGGTACGAGGGTCTTGTGCCCGGCGGCCTGGCTGGAGATGCCGATGACATGGACATCGTGTTCGACGGCGTCGCGGGCCGCTTCGGCGGGGGTCTGGAACAGCGGGCCCATGTCGACGTCGAATCCGAGATCGGCGAACGCCGTGGCGATCACCTTGGCGCCGCGGTCGTGACCGTCCTGACCCATCTTCACAACGAGCATGCGGGGTCGACGACCCTCAGTTGCTGCGAAGGACTCGATCTCACCCTGCAGCTCCGCGAAATCCTCGTCGCCCTGGTAGGCATCGGCGTACACGCCGGCAATCGTACGGATCTCGGCCTTATGGCGCCCGAAGACCTCTTCCATGGCATCGGAGATCTCGCCGAGCGTGGCGCGGGCCCGTGCGGCATCGACGGCGAGAGCAAGGAGATTTCCGCTACCACGAGCACCTTCGGTGAGGGCGTCGAGGGCAGCTTGGCAGGCGGCTTCATCGCGTCCTGCCCGGATGCTCGCCAACTTGGCGAGCTGCTCTTGGAGCACCTTGGCATTGTCGATGTCGAGCACGTCGACACTCTCGACGTTGTCCGGTACGTACTTGTTCACGCCGACGACGATGTCCTGGCCCCGATCGACCCGGGCCTGCTTGCGAGCGGCCGACTCCTCGATGCGCAGCTTCGGCATGCCTGATTCGACCGCCTTGGTCATGCCGCCGAGTTCCTCAACCTCGCAGATGAGTTCCCATGCGGCGTCGACCAGCGAGGCGGTGAGCGATTCGATGTAGTAGCTGCCGCCGAGCGGATCGACGGTGTGGGTGACACCGGTCTCGTCGGCGAGGATCAGCTGCGTATTCCGGGCGATGCGGGCGCTGAAATCAGTGGGAAGACCAAGGGCCTCATCGAAGGAGTTCGTGTGAAGACTCTGAGTGCCGCCCAGCACTGCAGCGAGCGCCTCGACTGTGGTTCGGACCACGTTGTTGTAAGGGTCCTGTTCAGTAAGTGACACACCTGAGGTCTGGCAGTGGGTACGCAGCATGAGTGAGCCGGGCTTCTTCGGCTCGAACTCGCTCATGACTCGATGCCACAGCACACGGGCGGCGCGCAGCTTGGCGATCTCCATGAAGAAGTTCATGCCGATGGCGAAGAAGAATGAGAGACGACCGGCGAAGGCATCAACATCGAGCCCGTTGGCAAGCGCCGCCCGCACGTATTCCTTGCCGTCGGCGATGGTGAACGCAAGTTCCTGGACGGCCGTGGCTCCGGCTTCCTGCATGTGGTAGCCGGAGATCGAGATGGAGTTGAACTTCGGCATCTCGGTGGCGGTGTATCCGATGATGTCGGCCACGATGCGCATACTCGGCGACGGCGGATAGATGTAGGTGTTGCGGACCATGAACTCTTTGAGGATGTCGTTCTGGATGGTCCCGGCGAGCAGGGAACGATCGACGCCCTGCTCCTCGCCGGCGACGATGAACATGGCGAGCACCGGGATGACCGCACCGTTCATGGTCATCGAGACGCTCATCTTGTCGAGGGGGATGCCGTCGAAAAGGATCTTCATGTCTTCGACCGAATCGATGGCGACACCGGCCTTGCCGACATCGCCGACCACGTTGGGATGATCGGAGTCATACCCGCGGTGCGTGGCGAGATCGAATGCCACGGAAAGACCCATCTGTCCGGCAGCAAGGTTGCGGCGGTAGAACGCGTTCGACGCCTCGGCGGTGGAGAACCCGGCGTACTGACGAACGGTCCACGGGCGATTCGTGTACATGGTGGCTCTGACGCCGCGCGTGTACGGGGCGAATCCCGGCAGTGTGTCGACCTCGCCGAGTTCCTCGAGATCGGCGGCGGTGTAGAGCGGCTTGACGGAGATTCCTTCAGGGGTCTCCCACGCCAGAGTGGCGGGATCAGCTCCCTTCAGGTCCTTGGACGCGGCTGCGGTCCAGTCGTCGAGGGTCGGGGAGTTCTCATTGGGTGATTCCACCTCAACAGACTAAGAGCGGGAGCCCTCGGGTGTCATGCTGACGGGATGCATCCGCCTGCAGAACCGCCGCTGTTGCGCTTCGACTCTGTTTCGGTCGTGTCCGGATCGGGTGTTGCGCTGCTCGCCGATGTCAGTGCTGCTGTGGTCTCCGGGGCGATCACCGTGGTGGCGGGTCCCTCGGGAGCCGGAAAATCAACTCTGCTGCGGCTCGGCGATCGCCTTGACATTCCGAGCAGCGGTCGGGTGTTGTTCGAGGGTACTGATATCGCTGGAATCGATCCCCGGCGGCTTCGCCGTTCAGTCGGCATGGTGTTCCAGCGACCAGTGCTGTTCGCTGGTTCGGTCGAGGACAACCTGCGGGTGGCCGATCCGGAAGCATCGCAGGCGCGGATGAGTTTTGGACTCGAACAGGTTGGTCTTGACGCATCGATGCTTGGACGCGCCGGTGACGATCTCTCAGGCGGTGAGGCACAACGCGTCTGCATCGCCCGCACGCTTCTTACTGAACCGAAGGTCCTCCTGATGGATGAGCCGACGTCTTCGCTCGATCCGGTGAACCGGCGCTCCATCGAGGCGCTCGCCCGCCAGTTCGCCGACCGGGGTCTCGGTGTGATGTGGGTGAGTCATGATCATGTTCAGGTGTCCCGGCTCGCGGATCACCTGATCGTCTTGTGCGAGGGTCGACGCGTGAGCGATCTCGCAGCCGAGGCGTATCTCACCGAAGCGGGCGAGCAGGGGAGCCAACCATGACGTCGACGCATATCGGTTGGGTCGGCCTCGCCGGTTCGTTCACGCTCATTGTGATCGCCATCTCGTTGTCGCTCTGGCAACGACTCCGGCTCTCGGGGTCGATCGCATGGGCCGCCACACGGGCAGCGGCGCAGTTGATGGCGGTCGGCTGGGCCCTGCGGCTCGTGCTTGATCCCGATGCCTCGGTCATCTGGGCCTGGGCATGGGTTGTGGTGATGGTGGTGTTTGCCGGTGCCACGCTTCGGCAGCGAGCGCCCGAAGTGCCGGGAATCTGGTGGCTGGGCACGCTCTCCATGGCCACAGTCATCATCGTGAGTCTCTCGGTCATCTTCGGGTTCGGGGTGTTCCCGATCGAGGGTCGCACGATCGTTCCGCTCGCCGGAATGATGATTGGGAACTCCATGACCGCATGTGTTCTGGTGGGTCGGCGCATCGTGGCCGAGTTCAGTGAGAAGCGAGATGAGATCGAGGCGCGTCTGGCTCTCGGACAACCGTGGCCCGAGGCAGCCCGGCCCTACACCGGTGCTGCGCTGCGAACCGCGCTTGTTCCCCAGATCGAGTCCACCAAGGCTGTGGGTCTCGTCTTCCTCCCCGGTGCCATGACCGGACTCGTGCTCGCCGGCGTGGATGCCTTCGATGCCGTCACGATCCAGCTTGCGATCATGTACCTGATCCTGGGGTCGGTGGCCACCAGTGTCACAGTCATCGGTCTCGGACTTACAAGACAACTGTTCACCTCCGATCACCGCCTCCGCAGGATCGATCGCCAGATGACGAGCGCCTGATGAAGAGTGCCAGATGACGGGCACACGATGACGCAGCATCCGCAGTATCGCTGGCTCGGTTCCGCACCGGTGTGCGGCCGGTAGCCTGTCGGTTCATGGCCAAGCGATTCGTGATCATCGGCGGCGGTCCTGCGGGGCACAGTGCGGCCACCTACGCGGCCCGCCTCGGGGCGGAGGTCACGATGATCGAGAAGGACATCGTGGGTGGTGCCGCACATCTCTGGGACTGCATCCCTTCAAAGGCGATGATCGCCACCGGTGGCGCTCTCGCCATGATCAACCACGCCAGTTCCATGGGACTCACCGATGTTTCAGCATCACTTGACTTCGCTGCACTGAGAGAGCGCATCTCGGCGATCCGGTCACGACTCGAGTCCTCGACCACGGGCCTGCTCGAGAGTCAAGGCGTCACCCTGATCCAGGGAATCGGTCGACTCGTCGGGCCCAATCGCGTGGCCGTCGACACCGGAGCCGAACAGTTCGAGATCGACGCTGATGTGGTGCTGTTGTCCACCGGTTCGCGACCCCGATTGCCAGAGTGGGCGAACGTCGACGGCGACCGCGTGCTCTCCACCCGCGACGCCTATCCGCCCAACGAACTTCCCTCCCACCTCATCGTTGTCGGCTCCGGGGTGACCGGCGTTGAGTTCGTACACATGTTTTCGGCGTTCGGGTGTGAGGTTTCGCTGGTCGTGAGTCGACAGCAGGTGCTGCCACTGAAAGATCCCGAAGTGGCAGCGGCCCTTGAGGAGAATTTCCTGCGGCGCGGCGTACGCCTGCTCAAAGGAGCGAGAGCCATCAGCGTTGATCGCGACGAACAGTCGGTCACGGTGCGATGCGATGACGGTCGTCAAGTCACCGGTTCCCATGCGTTGTTCGCGATCGGCTCGCTGCCGAACTACGAGAGCCTTGGTCTCGACACGGCGGGCGTGCACCATGACGGTGGCTATGTCGTGGTCAACCACAACTGCCAATCCTCAGTTCCGCACATCTATGCCGCCGGAGACCTCTCCGGGAAACTTCCATTGTCGTCTGTGGCCACGATGCAGGGCCGCAAGATCGCCGAGCACGCCATGGGGCTGCATGTTGGTCCGCATCGGCATATCGATTACGAGAAGGCCGCTTCGGCGATCTTCACCGTTCCCGAGATCGCGGATGTTGGTCTCGCTGAGGCCGACGCGTTCGCTGAAGGGCGCAAGATCAGGGTTACGAAGGTTCCGTTCTCGGCCAATGCGAAGGCACTCATCGACGAGGATCCCAGGGGGTTCGTGAAGATCATCTCTGATCCGGCCACGGGTGTGGTGCTCGGCGGTTCCATTGTTGGGCGCAACGCGGCCGAATTGATCTCCGTGGTGGCGCTTGCCGTCACGGCCGGTCTGCGGGTTCAGGATCTCTACGAAAGCCTGTTCGTACACCCTTCGCTGGCGGAGGCCATCTCAGATGCAGCCGAATGACGGAGTTGCGCCGCTGAATCAAGAGCGCCGGCCACCCACAGCAAAGGATTTTCCTGCATCGGGTCCGTTCTCGCTGGCTGCGGCGGGAGCTCGTTTCGCCTCCCGTGCCGTTGATCTCAGCGTGATCGGTCTCCCAGTTCTGACGTATCTCGCGTTCATCACAACTGTTGTCGATGGCACGGTCCGTTGTGAGGTCCCGCTCTGGCTCGGTCCGGCCACATTCGCGTTCGGTGCGCTCTACGAGGCTCTGTTCGTGAGCACACTCGGGCGCACTCCGGGCAAATGGCTGTTCGGACTACGTGTGGTCCGCCTCATCGACGGAGGACGTCCGGATCCCGATCGAGCTCTGCTGCGGGGAATGGTCCCGTGGTCGTTCGTGGCGTTGCCCCTTGGGGCATTCGCGGTGCCGGCGACACTCGGCACCTTCGGATGGGTGAGTGGGGAACTTCATTTGAGCATCGCCGACCGAGCTGCGGGAACTGTGGTCATCAGTACCCGCTAGATCCGTTGTATCCGGCATGGTGTGTCTGCCCAGCGCCTAGGTTCGCGCTGTCGAGCGATCCTTGGAGGGAACCGTGTCGGGAGAGAACAGCGTCGTGCTGCGGGTGGTTCAGTGGACCACGGGCAATGTGGGTCAGCGCTCAGTGCGAGCGATTCTGAGCAGCCCCGAGTTGGAGCTCGTTGGCTGCTTCGCGTGGGGCTCGGAGAAGATCGGGCGGGATGTCGGCGAGTTGTGCGGTATTGACCCAGTCGGGGTGATCGCCACGAATGACATCGACGCGCTGCTGGCCCTGAGGCCGGATTGTGTCGTCTACAACCCGAAATGGCCCGATGTCGATCACATGGTCCGCATCTTGGAGTCCGGCATCAACATCACCGCAACCGCCGGCTTCATCACTGGCCATGCACTCGGAGCAGATCGTCAGCGGATCCAGGACGCATGCGAACGCGGCGGAAGTTCCATCTTCGGATCCGGGATGAACCCCGGATTCGCCAATCTTCTCGGCATCGTGAGTGCCGGTCTGTGCGACCGGATCGACGCGATCCGCATGTTGGAATCGGTGGACTCCACCGGATACGACTCCGCTGACACCGAGCTGTCGGTGGGGTACGGCCGTCTCCCCGACGATCCCGAACTCCCGGCACTGATCAAGCGGGGAACTGCGGTGTTCGGTGACGCCGTGCATCTCATCGCCAGGTCGTTGGGGGTTGAACTCGATGACGTCCGGTGCGAGACGGAAGTGGCGATCACCACTGCTGATCTCGATCTCGGGTCCTGGTCGATAGCAGCCGGTCATGTGGCGGGTGTTGCGGCGAGTTGGCAGGGCTGGATCGGCGATCGAAAGCTGATCTCCTGCGATGTGCGCTGGCGCAAGGGTCGCACTCTCGAACCCGATTGGCGGGTCGAACATGGCTACATCGTGGAGGTCGAGGGAATGCCGATGGTGCGCTCGAAGCTTGAGGTCTACCCGCCGAAGGACTTCGTGGCTCACTCCTTCGCTGATTACATGGTGCTCGGCATGGTGATGACAGCGATGCCGGCGATCAACGCCATCGCATCGGTATGCGCGGCACAGCCCGGGATCGTGACCTATCTCGATCTGCCACTTCCGTCGCCAAGCGGCTGGGTGCGAGTCTGAGCGGGGGATTCACGCAACCCAGCACGCGAAGGAGCCGACCCGTTGGGCCGGCTCCCAGATGAAAGATCGGAGTTGATTCATCAGCGTGACCGATCTGCTTGATCGCGCTGGCGAAACTTCGAACTATTCGATGACCACCACGACATCACCGGCACCGACCGAATCGCCAGGGGCGACTTTGATCTCCTTCACCGTGCCTGCCTTCTCGGCGGCGATGTTGTTCTCCATCTTCATGGCCTCGAGCACGCAGACCGTGGCTCCAGCTTCGACTTCCTGGCCGACCTCCACGAGGATCTTGACGATGGTTCCCTGCATCGGCACAGTGACTGCACCCGAGCCGCCACCTGCTGCACCGGCACCGCCGGCCGAACCGCGTCGAGGCTTTGCGGCACCTGAAGTTGCGCCACCGGCAACCACGGCGCCGGCTTGGGACTGGGGTACGAACACCTTGACGGCGAATCGCTTGCCATTGACCTCGACATCGACGTCGCGCTGCACCTTGGGTTCAGCGTCGGCATCGGTGGAGATCGGGGTGGAGGTCACGCCGGTGAGGTCGAGGGTGTCCTCAACCCACTTGGTGGAGTGTGTCGCGGCCGAGAAGTCGGGGTGCTCGAGGATGGCGATATCGGCCGGGATTGTGGTGGCGATGCCCTCGATGCGGAACTCGCGCAGTGCTCGCAGTGTGCGGGCGATGGCGGTGGGACGATCCTCGCCCCAGCAGATCAGCTTGCCGACGAGGTTGTCGTAGTACTGGCTGACGGTGTCGCCCGACTCGTAGCCACCATCCCAGCGGGTGCCGAAACCAGCGGGAGGAACGAGCGTGCTGATATCACCGGGTGAGGGAAGGAACTTGCCCTCCGCCGGGTTCTCGGCATTGATGCGCACCTCGATGGCATGACCGGAAAGGGAGATGGACTCCTGGGTGAACGACAGGGGAAGGCCCGATGCGACCCGGATCTGTTCGGCCACGAGGTCGATGCCCGACACCATTTCGGTGACAGGGTGCTCGACCTGAAGGCGGGTGTTCATCTCAAGGAAGAAGAATTCGCCGTCCTGATAGAGGAACTCCACAGTGCCGGCGTTGTAATACCCGCAGGCTTTTGCGACCTTGACCGCGGCATCGCCCATGGCTTGGCGAACCTCTGCGGGGAACGCCGGTGCCGGGCTCTCTTCGATGAGCTTCTGGTGACGGCGCTGGGCCGAGCAGTCGCGCTCAGCAACCCACACACAGTTGCCGTGGGTGTCGCCGATGATCTGCATTTCGATGTGACGTGGCCAGGTGAGGTAGCGCTCGACGTAGCACTCGTCGCGGCCGAAACCCTTGAGCGCTTCGCTGCGGGCTGAATCAAATGCCTCGGCGGCCTCATCGGCGCTACGCACCACGCGCATGCCGCGCCCGCCGCCGCCGTATGCGGCCTTGATGGCGATTGGCCACCCGAACTCCTCACCGAACGCCACGACCTCGGACGCGTCGTTGAGAAACTCGGTGGTGCCGGGAACACCCGACACGCCTGCGGCTTGGGCGGCGATACGACTGGAGACCTTGTCGCCCATGACCTCAATGGCGCCGGGAGGCGGGCCGATGAAGGTGACGCCTCGCTCGGTGATGGCCCGGGCGAAGTCGGTGTTCTCCGAGAAGAAGCCGTAGCCGGGATGCACACCGTCGGCTCCACTGCGCTCGATGACATCGAGGATGACCTCGGTGTTGAGGTAGCTCTCGGCGGCGGTGGTTCCGCCAAGGGCGTAGGCCTCGTCGGCGAGTCGGACATGGAGTGAGTCGCGGTCGAGATCGGAGTACACGGCCACGGTGGCGATGCCCATCTCCTGGCATGCACGGATGACTCGGACTGCGATTTCGCCGCGATTGGCGATGAGGATCTTTTTGAGCACGCCCTATTGTGGCCGATGTGCAGGGGTCCTTCGCCACATCAGCCATTCCGGGCACGCGATTCACCGATATCCGGTGGGTTGCGGAGACCGGATCCACCAATGCCGACCTGCTGGAGCAGGCCCGATCCGGGGCTGCCGATGGCCTCGTTCTTGTGGCTGATCACCAGCATTCCGGCCGCGGACGGCTTGATCGCTCCTGGGTGGCACCCCCCGGATCCTCCCTGCTCGTCTCGGTGCTGCTGCGTGACCAACTCGATGCCACCACGGTGTTTCTGCTCCCGGCGGCAGTCGGTGTGGCATCGGTTGAGGCCTGCGCCGAGGTCGCTGGGGTCACCGCCGGGCTCAAGTGGCCGAACGATCTGGTGGCCTCCGCTGGGGAGCATGCTGATCGGAAGCTCTCCGGGGTGTTGGCCGAGAGCCTCGTTTCCGACGGCCGTATCGACGCTGTCGTCGTGGGGATGGGTCTCAACGTGAACTGGCCTCCGGTACTTCCCTCGGAACTTGCGAACTCAGCGACCGCACTCAATCTCCTCCTTGGCCGACCCATCGATCGTGAGCAGCTACTCATCGAATGGCTGCGAAGGTTCGACCATTGGCTGACTGTGCTCGCGGGACCTTCTGGCCCGAAGGTCCTTCTCGAGGCGTTACGAGTCCACTCCGCCACCATCGGTCGGGCAGTCCGGGTCGAGTTCAGCGATCACTCGGTCGAGGGCACCGCCACCTCGATCGACGACGAGGGACGCGTGCACGTCGTTCCGTTCGACGGTTCACCCGAACTCAGCGTCTCGGTCGGCGATGTTGTGCACCTACGACCGATCCTCTGAGCAGGTCGGAGTCGGATTCAGCGGGCTTCGGAAAGGACAGCGACTGCTCGCGCGGTGTGCGGTCCATTGATCGGGAATAGCCGCTGATCGACCACGGCGACCGGAAGGACGCCGGTGGTCGATGAGGTGATGAACACTTCATCGGCTCGGTCCAGATCCTCCGGACGGAGGTTCGATTCGGACGCCACGCCAGCGTCGAGGAGTACCTCGCGAATGATTCCGGGAAGGCATCCCGAGTCGAGCGAGGGCGTCAGGGCCTCGCCGTCGACGATGAGGAAGATCGATGCAGTCGCGCATTCGCTGAGCCGCCCGGTGCTGTCGCAGACGAGCGCGTTGTCGAAACCGGCGGCTGAAGCAGCGCGCAGCAGCGCGGCATTTTCTGACCAACTTGTCGACTTGATCCCGGTGATTGGCGAGCGCTCGTTTCGCACATGCTGGCTGAGAGTGATTCGTGTGGACGAAGGACTTGGCGCAAGGGCGGAGATTGAGACGATGCACAGTGGTGAACCTCCGCGGTGACGGGGGGAGTCGCCGGGCCCGGGAGTCACAGTGATGCGAACCCGGGCATCGTCGGTCGCGTGAGCGTCGATGAGTTCAGTGATGACCCGTTGGAGTTCGGCGTCGCTCGGGGTGTCTGCGATCAGGAGCAGGTTGAGTGCGTGGCGGAGGCGGCGGAGATGCCGGTCGAGGAATCGCGGCGTACCTCTGCGAACGGCAATGGTCTCGAAGCAACCATCGCCGAGGAGCAATCCATGATCGGTCGCTGGGACCATCGCCGCTTCCGCCTCGAGGATCGAACCGTTCATCCAGACGAGCGGCGCGGTCATTGCCGGGCCACCACACCATCGCTCGAGGCGATCGAGATCAGGTGCGCTGCCTTCAGTTCGGTCTCGGCCCACTCATCGGCTGCCGTGGAGTCCCAGGTGATTGCCCCGCCGGTGCCGAAGCACAGGTGGTCGTCCTCCACCCAGAAGGTACGGATCGCAACGTTGAGTTCACCGATGCATCGATCGGCATCGACCCAACCGACTGCACCGCAATACATCCCGCGAGAGACAGGTTCGAGTTCGGCGATGGTGTGCATGGCAGCGATCTTCGGCGCCCCGGTGATCGACCCGGCTGGAAAGGTCGCATCGAGCAGTTCGGCCCAGCCCATGTCGGGCCGCAGCGTTCCCTCAACCGTGCTGACCAGATGGGTGAGACCCGGATGATCCTCTGTGGTGAGCAGGGCGGGAACCTCGATGGATCCGGGTTCGCAGACCCTTCCCAGGTCGTTGCGAACGAGATCAACGATCATCACGTTCTCGGCCTGATCCTTGGAGGTGAACGGCACCCCCGGTGCGGTTGTGCCCTTGATCGGCGAGGACCGCACCGTCTGGCCGGATCGGGAGAGGAAGAGTTCGGGCGAGGCCGACGCGATGCGGATCCCCGGGAGTTCGATGGTTGCGGCGTAGGGGGCGGGGTTCGCTCGGGCAAGAGCAGCGCCGAGTGCAAGCATCGAAGCATCGGGTGGCAGCGGCGCGCTCATTCGTCTGGTGAGGTTGACCTGATACACATCGCCGTCGCCGATGAGAGAGCGGATGTGCTCGACCCTTTGCGCGAATCCGTCACGATCAAGCGAGGAGACCCACGCTGAGGGGGCTGGGCCCCGCCAGGGGGCGGCGGAACGGGGGATGCCGCTGGTGGGTCGACGCCGGCCGAATCTCGCGAAGTGTGGGTCGCCCTCGAACGGAGCGATCACCACCCACCAGCCCTCCGATTCGAGGACTGCGGGATCATCGGTGAGGTCCAGCAGTTCGGAGGCAACGATGCCGCCGACGACCGCGACCGGTTCGACCTCGGCCGAGGACTGGGAGTGGGAGTGGGAGTGGGGGACCATGACCACGATGGAGCGAAGCCTACGTGCGCATGGCCCCTACGTCGCCCGCTGCAGCGACGTTCGCTTCGCAGGGGCGGGGTTCCAGCTGGGCGGGTCGGTAGTAATGTTGCGAAGTGGCCCGACCGAGACGATCCTGGATGCAGCGATTCGTGTTGGCACTCAACATCGGTCTCGCAGTCACCTGCCTGATCGCCGCCGGGGGCATCGGCTGGGCGTACAAGCAAACCAGCGCACTCCCTCGGATCGACGTGAGCGCGTCGCTCAGTGCACCTGTCGCTCCGGGCGAAGCCGAGAACATCCTGCTCGTCGGCGTCGACGATGGATCGGGACTCGACAGCAACGATCCTGTCCTCACCGGGCGACCGGCAACCCTCAATACAGACACGATCATCATTTTGCGCGTCGACCCGAAGAACCAACAGGTCGCAATGGTGTCGCTGCCCCGCGATCTCTACGTGAATCTCGCTGGAGGCGGCAAGGGCCGCATCAATGAGGCACTGGCCCTCGGTGGTCCCCAGCGCCTGATCGAAACGATCAAGCAGGACTTCAACGTCCCGATCAATCACTACGCCATGGTGAACTTCGCAGGATTCCGGTCGGTGGTCTCTGCGGTGGGCGGGGTACCGATCTACTTCCAGTATCCATCCCGCGACCAATGGACCGGACTCTTCCAATACGACCCGGGTTGCGTGACCCTCGACGGCGAACAAGCGCTTGCCTTCGCAAGGTCGCGTCATTTTGAGATCCAACGCGCTCCCAACCGCTGGCAGGAGGACCCCTCGAGCGACTTCGGTCGGATCAAACGGCAGCAGCAATTCATCAAGGCCGCGCTGCGAAAGGCGGTGAGCAAGGGGGCCCGAAACCCGTTCGTGTTGCGCGACCTGCTGACATTCGCCCAGAAGAACGTCACGCTCGACACGGCCTTCTCGATCCAGAGCCTGGTCGACCTCGGCACTCAGTTCCGGTCATTCGATCCCGACGCGCTCGTGACCTTCACGCCGCCGGCTGACGGAGCCATGGTCGGTTCGATGAGCGTGGTGCTACTGCAGGAAAAAGAGGCGCAGCCGATGTTCGATATCTTCCGCGGTCTCGCTCCGATCGTGGATCCGACGATCCCGACCACGACGATCCCTGCTCCGCCCACATCCTCAACGGTGGCACCAGGGGGTGGTGGCAGTTCTTCCACAACCACCATGCCGAAGCCCAGCACCACCACCACGCTCGGCGACTACGTCCCCCAGACTCCACCGGGCGGCACCTGCCTCTGAGAGGCCTCTTCAGCACCATCGGCCGTGGGAGACTGGGCCCCTGATGGACGATCGACTCCGGGTGGCCGTCACCCTCGAGCAGTGCTGGCATCGAGTGCCCGGCGGCACCGCCAGATCCGCGCTCGAGTCCGTCGACGCACTCCTGGCTCATGGCCAGGTCGATCTCGTTGGCGTCAGCGCCCGCCATCGCAGTGACCCGGAGCCAGCGTGGAGAACCTCCCTCGAGGTGCGTTCGTTCCAACTGCCGCGAGTAGCGCTGTACGAGAGCTGGCATCGTTTGCGACGGCCGTCAGTCTCCCGACTCGTCGGCGGTGCCGATGTCATTCACGCCACCGGTATGGCGGTTCCGCCACCCACCACGGCGTTGGTGGTCACGGTGCACGATCTCGCCTTCATGCGTGACCCATCACACTTCAGTGCTCGTGGAGTTCGGTTCTTCCATCGAGCGATCGAACTGGCCCGACGCGATGCCACGCTGGTCATGTGCCCGTCGGAGGCCACGATCGCGGAATGTATCGACGCCGGTTTCGATTCTGATCGTCTTCGACTTGTGCCATGGAGCGTCGAGCCCATGGCTGTTGACCCCACCCAGATCTCCGCCGTCCGACGGTCTCTTCGCATCGATGGTCCAATGGTCCTGTGGGCCGGCACTATCGAACCGCGCAAGAACCTACCGGTGTTGCTCGATGCATTTCGGCAACTCGAGGACCAAACGGCAACACTCGTGCTGGCCGGACCGCAGGGCTGGAACGAGGACATCTCCGCCAAGCTCCATTCCCTCGGCGAACGCGTCAGGGTCGTCGGGTTCCTGCCGGCCGATGAACTCCGGGTCCTGCAGACCGCCGCCGATATCTTTTGCTTCCCGAGTCTTCAGGAGGGGTTCGGGCTACCGGCACTGGAGGCAATGGCTCAGGGCACTGCCGTTGTCACATCGGCGGGTACCGCCACAGCTGAGGTGGGGGGCGATGCCGCTGTTCTGATCGATCCGCTCGATTCAGCGGCCCTTGCCGTGGCACTTGACGCGCTCCTTGCTGATCCATCGACCCGCGCCGCTCTGGCTGCAGCAGGCCTCGAGCGATCGGTCTCGGCCTATTCGCGTCAAAGCCACGCCCTGGCCCTCGGATCGGTCTACTCCGAGGCGGCCGAGCGTTGGGGGCGATCTTCTTGAAACCCGCCGATGATCATTCAGCGATGATTCCCACGGGAGTCGGGCGTCGTCGACGCATCGGACTCAACCTCCTCTGGCTGGTTCCCGGTGAGGTTGGCGGCAGCGAGGAGTACACGGTCGGTTTGCTGCGGGCGTTCGCTGAGCTGGCCCCCGAGGACATCGACCTTGTCGTCTATGTCAACGGTCGGATGGCCAAGGAACATGGCGAGCTGCTCGAGCATTTCACCACTGTGGTCGCTCCTGTCAGTGGCACGTCGCGCCCGCTGAGAGTGTTCATCGAATCCAGTTGGCTGGCGCTGCGCGCGCGGCGCGATCGGGTCGAGTTCGTCCATCACGGTGGCGGCACCATGCCCGCGGTTCGATCTCGACCAGGGCTGGTCACGCTGCACGATCTGCAACCGATCACGCACCCCGAACGTTTCGGGTTCATCAAGCGCAGCTACATCAAACTCGTCGCTCCGCGTTCGCTTCGTCGGGCAACACGCGTCGTATGTCTGTCCCAGTTCACCGCCACTGATGCGGAGCGGATCGCCGGTGTTGATCCTTCGCGAATCGCCATCGTTGCGAGCGGCGTTGATCCCGTTGGTCCATCTGATTCCGGAGCCACTGCTGACGACGACGCAGTGCTGGAGCGGTTCGGTGTCACGTCATCTGGTTTCATCCTGTACCCAGCAATCACCTACGAGCACAAGAACCATCGAACTCTTGTCGATGCATTCGCCCGTCTGGTGGCCGTTCACCCGGAACTCCGGCTGGTGCTCACCGGTGGTGTCGGTGGCGCCGAAAACGATCTGCGGACTCAGATCGAGTCGCTCGGTCTTGATGATGTCGTCGTTCGTCCCGGACGCGTGGCTGCATCCGATCTCGACACGCTCTATCGACGGGCGTTGCTGATGGCATTCCCTTCGAGCTACGAGGGATTCGGACTTCCGCTGCTGGAATCGATGGTGCGTGGCTGTCCGGGAGTGGTGAGTTCTGTGGGTGGTCTTCCCGAGGTGGGAGGTACGGCAGTCGATCTGGTGGATCCGTTCGACATCGATGGCTGGGTGGTCGCCATGGACCGGGTGATCATCGACCACGAGCATCGCGCTGCGATGGTCGCCAAGGGCCTAGAACAGTGCGGTCAATTCCAGTGGTCGAATTCGGCCTCTGCCCTGGCGAAGCTCTATCGAGGGCTTCCCCGAACCACGGTCGCTGCGCCATGAACCTCGTCGTCCTCTGCCCGCACTTCGAACCCGATATCGCGCCCACCGGCACGGTGATCACCCGCATCGCCCATGAATTGATCGATCGCGGACATCGACTCCACATTGTCACCGCTCTCCCGTGGTATCAGCGTCACGCCATCGAGCCCGGCTGGGAGGGGCGACTCGTGCGCACGGAGCGCACTGAATGGGGAGTGATCAGTCGGGTCAACCCATTCCCGACCGAGAAGAGCAACATTCCTGCTCGGGCAGTCGCGTTCGGCGGATTCACCGCGTTAGCCACGGCAGTCGGACTCGCCACTTCGATCCATCCCGACGGAGTGCTTGCGATGTCCCCACCGCTCACGCTCGGTCCGGCGGGCGCTGTTGTGGGCATGGGACGGCGGGTGCCTTTGGTGTTCAACATCCAAGATGTGTTCCCTGATGTCGCGGTTGAACTCGGACTGCTCACCGGCAAACGGGCTATTGGCGCCGCGCAATGGCTCGAGCGCCAGAGCTATCGACGCTCCGATGCGGTCACCGTGCTCTCCGAGGACCTCGCCGACAACGTGCGGAACAAGATCACCAGGGGACTCCAAGGAGTGAAAGCGGCTCGCCAGGCCGAGAAGGTTCGGGTGATCCCGAACTTCGTCGACACGGCCCATATCGTGCCTTCGGAGCGAGAGAACTCGTATCGGGCCGAACACGGACTCAGCGGTCGGCCTGTGGTGATGTACGCCGGAAACGTCGGTCTTTCACAGTCGCTCGACCTTGTGATCGCCGCTGCGCGAGCCTTTCTCGAAACCCGACCGGAGGTCATGTTCGTGATCAACGGCGGCGGCGCCGCTCGTCCCGGCCTTGAGGAGCAGGGGGCGAACCTGCCGAACCTGCGCTTCGTCGATATGGCGCCGATCGAACGGCTTCCGGAAGTTCTGGCCGCCGCCGACCTCCACGTCGTCCCTCTGCGCACAGGGTTGGCCCGCTCCAGTGTGCCCTCGAAGATGTATTCGATCCTCGCGGCCGGCCGACCCATCGTCGCCAGCGTCGATGAGGGCACTGAAGTGGCCCGCACGGTCGAGCAGGCCGGCGCCGGGATCGCGGTTCCCCCCGACGATCCGGTGGCGTTCATCGCCGCTCTCGAACGTCTGCTCGATGATCCGGCCGCAAGGATCACGATGGGGGAGTCCGCCCGCCGTTTTGTGGTGGATTGGGCATCACCAGCAGCAGTCGCAGCGGCCTATGAAGAGCTCTTTGGTGAACTGATCGACCGCTGATCCGGACAGCCCCGACTCGGCCGCTACGCTGTCGGAACTATGGGTAAATCGTCCTCAGCCAAGAAGGTCGCACGAGCCGCTCGAGCCGGTGGAGCCACCTCCCAGGGCAAGAAGCGCAATCTCCTGTTCCCGGTTTCGATCGCTGCCGTCGTCATCGTCGGCGTGTTGGTCGTGGGGCTCGCCCGCAGCACGAATTCAAAGGCCGCGGCGGAGACTCCGGCAGTTGGCGAACACATCCACGCCGCCTATGGCATCTATGTGTGCGACAAGTTCCTCGATCCGTTGACCGACCCGGGCGGCGACACCTTGGGTATCCACACCCACGGTGATGGCATCGTTCACATCCACCCGTTCGGCGGTGCTGCGGCTGGCAAGAACGCCACGATGTCAACCTGGGGTAAGACCGATGGTCTGGAGTTCTCCAAGACTGGTTTCACGGTCAACGGCACCACCTATGACGACGGCTATGACTGCAATGGCCAACCGGCAACGGTGAAGATGTATGTCTGGAACGCCGACGACACCTCGGCTGCACCGCAGATCGTCAATGCCTCCGACATCGGTGGCTTCCGGTTCAAGACCGACCGACTTGCACTCACTCTGGCAGTGGTTCCTGAAGGCGCCGATGTTCCGCCGCCGACCAGCATCCCGACCCTCGACAACCTGAGCGATGTCGCCGGTGCCACCACCACGACGTCGCTGGTTGGTTCTGCCACCGTCACCCCTGGTGTCACTACGGAACCGGCAACAACCGACACGAGCGCCCCGGCAACCACGGTCCCTGCTCCGTGAGAGCTGTCGTCCTGGTCGGGGGCTTCGGCACCCGACTCCGTCCGCTGACGTCCACAATGCCGAAGCAGATGCTTCCCGTGGTCGACCGGCCGATGATCGAACGAGTTGTGCAAACGCTCGGAAACCACGGGGTCACCGAGGCAGTGCTGTCGCTCGGCTACCGCCCCGACGGGTTCATCGAGGCCTACCCCGACGGCACGTGTGCCGGTGTGAAACTCACGTACGCGGTAGAGCCCGAGCCCCTCGACACCGCCGGAGCGGTGCGGTTCGCCGCCCGGGCAGCCGATATCGACGACACATTCATCGTCGTCAATGGTGATGTGCTCACCGACCTCGACGTCACTGCACTCTGGAACTTCCATCGTGGCCATGGCGGCGATGGAACCATCGCTCTCACTCCGGTCGACGATCCTTCCCGGTTCGGCGTCGTGCCGATCGATTCCGAGGGAAGAGTCATTGAATTCGTTGAGAAGCCTCCGGCTGGTACCGCTCCCACGAACTGGGTGAATGCGGGAACCTATGTGCTCGAACCTTCTGTTCTCGATCGGATCGACGACGGCCGGAGAGTGTCGATCGAGCGGGAGACCTTCCCCGCTCTGGCGGCTGCTCGGTCCCTCTATGCCGTCCAGAGTTCGTCGTACTGGCTCGATGCCGGTACCCCCGCCTCATACCTCCAGGCCCAGCTCGACATCATCGATGGCCTCCGCGGAGTGGTCGAGGCTGCCATCCATCCCGGAGCCTCGCTGCACTCCGAGGCGCACGTCGACCATTCGGTGGTGATGGCCGGTGCGACTGTCGAGGCGGGAGCAACCCTTCGGAACTCCGTGGTGCTGCCGGGCGCACGAATCGGTTCGGGAACCACGATCGTTGATTCCATCGTTGGTAGCCGAGCCATGGTGGGAGCCGGCTGCTCTCTCGATCAGCTCACGGTTGTTGGCCATGAGGTCGACCTGGCTCCCGGAACCATACTCACCGCTGCTCGTATTCCTCAGGAGGACTGAACCATGCAGGTCGTCGTCACCGGCGGAGCTGGATTCATCGGCTCAACGCTCGTCGATCGGCTTCTCGCCGACGGTCATCGCGTGGCAGTCATCGACAATCTCGCCAGCGGCAATCTCGCGAACCTCGAAAGTGCAAGAACTGGATTCGGCGCTGCTCTCCAGTTCCATGAGCTCGACGTCCGCGACGCAGCGCTTCCCGAACTCATGGCCACCATCGCACCCGAGGTTGTCTTCCACCTCGCGGCACAGGCCGACGTCAGGGTTTCCGTTGCCCGTCCGCTCTTCGATGCCGAGGTCAATGTCCTCGGTGGTCTCAACGTGATCGAATCCGCTCGTCTCGCCGGCGCCCGCAAAGTTGTCGTGGCCTCCAGTGGCGGCACGATCTACGGCGAACCGGCGCCGGAGGCCCTGCCTGTCGACGAGAGTCATCCCCAGCATCCGGTGTCGCCCTATGGCGTGGCCAAGAAGGTCACCGACGACTATTTGTTCGCGTTCGGTGTGCTGCACGGACTCGACCACGCGTCCATGGCGTTGGCCAATGTGTACGGCCCTCGCCAGGACCCCCACGGCGAAGCAGGTGTCGTGGCCATCTTCGCTGGCCGACTCCTTGCCGGCGATCCCTGCACCGTGTTCGGTAGCGGTGATCAGACCCGCGATTTCGTGTTCGTTGACGATGTCGTCGATGCGTTCTGCCGCGCGGCCGAGTCCGGTTCCGGTGTGTACAACATCGGCACCGGGGTCGAGACTTCAGTCAACGAGCTCTACGCCGCAATGGCGCACGCTGCAGGCGTCTCCGAATCTGCGGTGCATGCCGAAGCCCGGGTCGGAGAACTCTCGCGATCCTCGCTCAATCCCGGCCGTGCTGTTGCCGAGCTCGGATGGGCGCCGCGCACTTCGCTCGCCGATGGAAGTGCCGCGGTGCTCGACTGGTTCCGCTCCCGCAGCTGAGCCAGCTCTGCAACGGCTGAACCTGCGCTCAGCGAAAGAGATCCTCTGAGGGCCGTCGAACAACTTCGTCGTGCACACTTCCGTTTCGCAGCCATGAGGGTTCCACGCCGCGAACCACCGCCACGGGGATACCGGTTGACTTGCCCATGACGAGTTCGGCGGCAGCGGCCAATTCGTCGACGACCGCAACCTCGGTGACCTGCATCTCGCGACCCAGCGCGTCCGGCGTTCCTCGGAGGTCGACCACGCCGGCGACACCAGCGCATCCGATGGCAACGTCGGTGACCCCGCGCCGCCATGGTCGCCCGAAAGTGTCTGAAATGATCACGCCCACCTCGACGCCAGCGCGGTGACGCAGGCCATCTCGGATACGGCGCGCCGAACGGTCGGAATCGATGGGAAGCAGGGCCGCCCATCCGCGCTCCACGTTGGACAGGTCGATGCCAGCGTTGGCACAGACAAATCCATGTGTGGTTTCGCTGATGATCAGCTCACCTCGACGACGCAGAATGCGCACCGATTCCTGCTCAACAAGCGGCTTGTGACTCAGCGGATCGTTGGGGTCGATGGCGACGAGGCGATTCTCGGCTTTCGAGACGATCTTCTGGGTGACCACCACGACATCGCCATCGTGCAGCGCCGTGTCGTCTCCTGAAGCAGCAGCGGCGGCGATTATGTCGGCGAGGTTGGTGCCACCAGCGATTTCGCCGATGCCCTCGATCCCGAAGATACTGAGGCGGCTCATCGCTGTGCTCCAAGGACGACCCGGGCGAGTTCGGCCGACCGCTCCGGGGTGCTCATGATGGTCGGCGCGACAATGCAGTGCATGCCTTCTGCTTCGACCGCTGCTGCCGAAGCAGCGTCTGCTTCGTCGACCACCAAGGTGGCGGCGATGTCGCGGTAGAGGCGGGCAACCCCGACCACGCTCGGCTCATGACCCAACTCGAGCATGAGACGATCGGCGGGACCTTTGAGCGCGGCTCCGGCAACGATGGGGGAGACAGCGACAACCTGCTCGCGTCGGGCGATGACAGCGTCGCGAACCCCGGGGACGGCGAGAAGCGGGGCGATCGAGACCAACGGATTCGACGGTGCCAGCACGATGGTTTCAGCGGTGGCGATGGCATCGAGCACTCCCGGCGACGGCATGGTGTGCGCAGCGCCGTCGAATCGCACTGCGGAGACCGGAACGCCGTGATGACGTTGGACGAAGTACTCCTGAAAACTGATCTCCGACCCGGCCTTGAGCCCGGGAGAGCCCGGGGAATCCGGATCGTCCTCGGCAAGTGTGACCATGGTTCGCAATCGGTCGCAGGTCACGGGGATGAGGCGCACATCGAGGCCCCAGGCCCGAGTGATCTCGGCGGTGACCTCGACCAGATCAGCTCCCTCGCTCAGGCGCTGGGTGCGGAACATATGGGTTCCGAGATCGCGATCACCCAACCCGAACCAGCTCACGCCGCCGTACTGCTCGAGCATCGCTCTGGCCTGCCAACTCTCGTCGACGAGCCCCCATCCGGTGTCAGGGTTAATTGCGCCGGCGAGCGTGTAGGTGACGGTGTCGAGATCGGGAGAGATCCGAAGTCCGTGCAGTTCGAGATCGTCACCGACGTTGACGATGGCCGTGAGTTCGTCGTGGGGGACGACCTGCATGAGGCCGGCGAGCATTCGTGCGGCACCGACTCCGCCGGCAAGTGTGAGGATCACAGTTCAGGCGAGGTCGCGCTGGAGACGTTGGACGTTCTCGAGATCGGCATCCACCATCATTGTCACGAGCTCATGAAAGCTTGTTCGCGGACTCCAGCCGAGGATCTCTGCTGCTCTGGTGCCATCGCCAACAAGGAGGTCAACCTCGGCCGGTCGGAAATATCGCTCATCGATCACCACATGGTCCTGCCAGTTGAGGTCCGCATGGCCGAACGCAACCTCGCAGAACTCGCGGACCGAATGGGTTTCGCCCGTGGCAACAACGAAGTCGTTCGGGATGTCCTGCTGGAGCATCCGCCACATGGCGTCGACATAATCGCCAGCGAATCCCCAATCACGCTGCGCATCGAGATTTCCGAGCCGAACCTCACGATCGAGGCCCAGTTTGATCCGGGCGACTGCATTGGCGATCTTGCGGGTGACGAATTCGAGGCCGCGTCGCGGGCTCTCGTGGTTGAAGAGGATCCCCGAGGTGGCGTGCAGGTTGTAGCTCTCGCGGTAGTTCACTGTGATCCAGTGGGCGTAGAGCTTCGCCACGCCGTATGGGCTGCGCGGATAGAACGGGGTGAGCTCGCGCTGGGGGACTTCGACGACCTTGCCGAACATCTCGCTCGAGCTGGCTTGATAGAAACGCACGTCTTGGTCGACGAGGCGGATTGCATCGAGGAGGCGGGTCACGCCAAGTGCCGTGGTTTCGCCGGTGAGAACCGGCTGTTTGAAAGAGGTCTGCACGAATGACTGGGCGGCGAGGTTGTAGACCTCTTCGGGTCGGGTCTCGCGAAGGACCTCGATCATCGACGCCTCGTCGAGGAGATCGCCGGACACGAGTTCGATGTCGTTCTGGAGATGGCCGATCCGCTCGAAGTTCACGGTAGAACTGCGGCGCACCATGCCGCTCACGTGATAGCCCTTTTCAAGCAGGAGTTCCGCCAGATAGGAACCGTCCTGGCCGGTGATTCCAGTGATGAGGGCACGCTTGGTCATGTCTTCTCCGACGGAGGGGCCGCAACGCCGGCCGAGTTCTTGGTGATTCTAGGTTTCAGGGGTGCAGCGGCTGAGAATCGGTGTCAGGCAAGCAGTCGGCGGCGATCATCAAGCACATCAGCCAAGGTGGTCTCGATGGATATTTCGGGAACCCAACCAGTGGTTTGCCTGATCCGGGTGGGATCTCCCAGCAGCACCGGGGTCTCGACCGGACGTTGCAGGTCCGGGTCGGCCTCGAGCTGCATGGGCACGTTCGCCATCCCAACGAGTAACTCGGCGAGTTCGGCGATTGCGAGGTCACGTCCGGAGCAGACGTTGTAGGCCTCGCCGGGCTCGCCGTGCTCAATCAGAAGTCGGTATGCCCGCACCACATCACGGACATCGGTGATGTCGCGCCTGGGGGTGAGGTTTCCCACAGGTACGGCACTCACTCCGTCGCGTTCATTGCGGGCGATCCGATCAGCGATTCCCGGTGCGACGAAGTTCGTGCTCTGTCCGGGGCCGAGATGATTGAAGGCGCGGACGCGAAGGACCTCAAGACCGAAACCCAGCCAGGCCTGGAGAGCCAGTTGGTCTGCGGCGATCTTGCTCGCCGCGTAGGGAGTGACCGGACGAAATGGGGTTTCTTCATTGATCGGGAGATCCGCTGGATCAACCCTGCCGTAGACGTCAGCGCTGCTGACTGCGAGCACCCGTGGGGAGCCGTGCGCGATGCACGCCTGGAGCAGATTCAACGTTCCAGTGGCATTGACCTCGAAACACTCGCGCGGCGCATTCCACGAAGCGCCGATATCGCTCCAGCCGGCGAGGTGGTACACGACATCGGGCCGGACCTCGGCCAGCAATGCATCGAGCGCAGCCGGGTCGAGTAGATCGGGTCCGGCAGGACGGTCGACGCCGATCACAGTGTCGCCGCATGCCGTGAGGTGACGGGACAGATGCCTCCCGACGAAGCCATCGGCGCCGGTGATCAGAGCCTTCATGGGTCGTGCCATCCTCGGGGTCCGGTGGTGCTCGGTCGGTGCGACGACCGGGTGGCAAGTGTAGGACACGTCGGTCCTGCCAATGCGGTGTTCGGTGGTCGGGAGTGATTAGCGCGCGACGTCGGCGTAGAGATCGACCAGTGCCTCGACTGATCGTCCCCAGTCGAACTGGGCGAGCCGTTTCTCGCCCAGTCGGGTCCGATGTGCTGCGGTGCTGGGATCCCGGAGTACCTCATCAATGGCTGAAGCGAGACTCTCCGGGTTCCCCGGTTCGGCCCACCCGGCACTCTCGGCAAGAACTTCGGGCAGGGCTCCGACCCTCGTGGCTACGACCGCGGTTCCGAGCGCCAGTGCCTCGAGCGGCGGCAGCCCGAAACCTTCGTAGACCGATGGGTAGATGAATGCTGATGCGCCAGCAAGCAACTGGTCGCGCCGTAGGTTGTCGATCCAGCCTGTCCGATGGATGCGGGAGCGATTCGGAGATGATCCGATCGCAGCACCTACCGCATCGGCCCCCCAACCATCAGGGCCGGCGATGACCAGCGAGAGTTGCGGATGGGAAGGCGCGAGGAGATCGAATGCGGCGATCAGTCCGGGAACGTCCTTTCGCGGCTCGATGGTGCCGAGCGAGAGCAGGTAATCGTCACCGCCGACGAGTGATCGTCCGGCATCGGCGAGCCGATCGCGTTCCTCTGCGGGGCGGATGGTCGGTGCCCCGTTGTGGACGACTCTCACGCGGTTCGGATCGATACTGAATATGTCGATGACCTCGTCGGCGACGAATTGGGACACGGTGTGTACCCACGCCCCCCGGGCGATCGCCCGGCGTAGCAACGTGGGTATCTGGAGAGTGTCGGCTGTGCAGAGCTGGGGGAAACGGATACAGGTCAGATCGTGAACGGTGACGACCTCCGCGCCGACCCGACTGGGGGGCACCACGAAGTTCGGGCCGTGCACGACGTCGATAGGTCCGGTCCAGTTCTCGATGGCAGGATGGTCGGAACGGCTCCATGCTGCTCGCAGTGGTCGTGCCGCCATCGGGTGCCCCACCACATCGACCTCACTTGGCAGCAGTGAACGCAGCGAGCGGGCTCCTCGCGCTGAGACGGCGAATGCCACAACCTCGATCCCGGGGCGCGTGAGCCGGGTGAGTAGCTGTTCGGTACAGACCCCGATGCCGGTCCGGCGGCCCAACAGTGGGGTCGCATCGATGGCGACGCGCACGGTCAGCGGCAGTCGCGCAGTTGCCGCAGGGAACGTCGGATCAGGTCAACTGGGTCGGTGCCCGACGAATCGGTCTCGTTGTCACGACGAGCGGAGAAGGCACGTTCGATGGAGCGGCGCTGGACCTGGGCCTTCTGGAAGGCGAGTACCCCGAGTCCGATGGTGATGTGGGCAAGGTCGCGCGATGCCGCGGTGAGATCATCGAAGGTATCTGCAGCCATTCGATCAGCGTAGACGGGGTGGCCGAGAAACGTCGTTACGAGGACTAGCCTCGGTGACCGTCGTGACTGCTGAAGAACCTGCCACCGAACCCGTTGGCCCCGAGCCCACCGGCGTCCCCGACGGAGGTGCTGATCAGGCCGTCGATGAACAGGTAGCTCCGGCCGTCGTGGTCGTGATGGTCACCCATGACCCCGGATGGTGGTTCGAGGAGACCCTCGCCAGCATCGATGCCCAGGATTATCCGAACGTCTCTGTGCTCCTCATCGATGCAGCCAGTTCCGATCCGGCGACTCTCCGGGATCGAGTTGCCGCTGTTCTGCCCGCAGCGCATCTGAGGAGGCTCGATTCCAATCCGGGGTTCGCCACCGCCGCCAACGAGGCCCTCGTCGCGGTTCAGGGCGCATCGTTCCTCCTGCTGTGTCACGACGATGTCCGACTCGAACCGGGTGTCGTCCGCATACTTGTCGAGGAGGCCTATCGATCGAACGCCGGCATCGTCGGCCCCAAGGTCGTTGAATGGTCCGACCCAACCCGATTGCTTTCGGTGGGCATGGGTGCCGATCGGTACGGACAGGCGGCCCCGTATGTGGAGCGCGGTGATCTCGACCAGGAGCAGTTCGATTCGGTGCGTGACGTGTTCTACGTGCAGGGCGCGGTCACTCTGGTTCGGGCCGACCTCTTCGAAGCGCTGGGAGGTTTCGACGCCGAGATCACATTCCATGGCGAGGACCTCGACCTTGGTTGGCGAGCTCACGTCGCCGGCGCCCGGGTCATCGCTGCTCCCGATGCGCGAGTCGCTCATCTCGAAGCACTGGGCGAGCGTCGCCCTGTGGACGATCGACGCCGACTGCAGGCCCGACATCGACTGCGGGTTCGAACTGTCGCATCGTCGCTGCCCACCCGGATTCGTACAACCCCGATGGCCGCGTTGTATTCGATGCTCGAGGTGCTGCAGTCGTTGCTGTTTGGCAGGTTCCGTCACGCTCGCGACATCACGTCAGCGTGGGCGTGGAACTTCTCCCATGCCAGTAGCGCCCGACGTATCCGCGTGCGTTTGCGAGGTGTCCGTCAGGTGGATGACGGTGAGGTTCGAGCGTTCCAACGCCGCGGGAATCTTCGCCTTGCAGCGTTCCTGCGAGCGCAATTCGGGCGCTCCGACGGCGACGACGCGCAATGGGACTTCGTCTCGAACCTTCGTGCCACCAGGGGAACACTCACCATTACCGCATGGATCCTCATCGTCGTCTACCTCCTCATCGGGAGTCGTGAATTGCTGTTCGGAACGATTCCCGCGATCGGCGCCATGCCGCGCATGTTGGGCGTCGGGCAGATGTTTTCGCGCTGGGTGAGCGGGTATCAGAGCATCGGATTGGGTTCGACGGCAGCGTCGCCCACCGGATTCGGACTGTTCGCATTGTTCGGGACACTGCTGCTCGGAGCGGTCGGGCTACTTCGCCATGTGCTTATTCTCGGCATGCTTCCTCTCGGCGTCATCGCAATGTGGAGGCTCACTCGACCCATCGGCTCGCGCCGGGCGAGGGTCGTGGCTACCGCTGCATATCTGATGATTCCGATCGCGGGGTCTTCGCTCGCTCACGGGGACTGGGCTGGTCTCGTGACCTTCGCCGCGATGCCGGTGGTGCTGTCACAACTGTTCGGTGCCTCGGGCCTCACGCCGTTCGGATCAATCGGTGGTGCAGCGGGCCCGGGCGTGCATCGACGTCCGCTCACCCATCGGATCGCAGCAATTGCGATCATCTCCGCTCTGACCGCCACGATCGCGCCAGCATTCCTCATTGTCGTTGTTGCCTCATCCATCGTTCTTGTTCTCGGTGGTCTCCTTGCTGGGCA
>CAEMXZ010000026.1_pt1 | contig 24928 bp, 22 predicted proteins | sample 7263481 | NCBI WGS metagenome assembly CAEMXZ01 (sample SAMEA6813769, study PRJEB35770) | uncultured Microthrixaceae bacterium | biome: Freshwater; feature: Freshwater reservoir; material: water | place: Czech Republic | collected 2017-04-14 | depth 0.5m m
GGTGTGATCGATGCGGTCGCTCCTGATGGTCCGATCGCTGACGTGAGCGTCACGTTCGTCGCTACACCGGTCGGAGCAATCGCTGGTGAGGTCGCCCGTTCGCTCACCGAGACCACTGGCCTCGTGACCGATGCGGGGAGCGTCAAGTCCTCGATGGTCGACCTGATGAGCGACGCTCGCTTCATCGGCGGTCACCCCATGGCCGGCAGCGAGCTAGAGGGTGTTGCGGGTGCACGTGCTGATCTCTTCGAGGGACGCACATGGGTGCTCACACCGGTGGCCACCACCGATAACGACGCATTGGCTCGTATTCGAGCGGTGGTGTCGTCTTTCGGAGCCGAGACAGTGTTCCTGCCACCCGACGCGCACGATTCCATGGTGGCGGTGGTGTCTCACGTTCCACATCTCACTGCAGCAAGCCTGATGGGCCTCGCTGCGTCAGCATCGGATGAGCATCGAGGGCTGCTCCGGCTCGCCGCCGGCGGTTTCCGGGACATGACCCGCATCGCGGCAGGATCGCCAGCGATCTGGCCCGATATCTGTTCGGAGAACTCGGTCGCGATCACTGCGGAACTCGATGCCTTGATCGATGCACTTTCCGTTCTTCGAACAATCATTGCGACTGATGATCGAGAGCGGCTTCTCGCGATCCTCGAGAGGGCTCGTGTTGCCAGAGTTGCTCTGCCGGCTCGGTTCGCCACCGCCGATGAACTCTCCGAGATCAGGGTTCCGATCCCCGATGAGAAGGGGGCGCTGGCTCGAATCACAACCCTGGCGGCACAACTCGACGTCAGCATCGTCGACATCGAGATCGCCCACTCGCTCGAGGGTGACGACGGTGTCCTCATCTTGCTGGTCGAGGAGGAGAACGGTTCACGATTACTGGAGGGACTCGTCGGGTCCGGTTATCGACCCAGTCTGCGGCCTCTCGAAGGCGGCGCTCGAAGCTCATGAATCGGCCGGTGGCACTTCCAGATCCGTATCCAATCGAACCGATCTCGACTCCGTTGAACGCCGTTGTGTCCATCCCCGGTTCAAAGAGCATCACGAACAGGGCTCTCCTCTGTGCTGCTCTTGCTCATGGATCAACACATCTGAGCGGCGTGCTCTTTGCCGATGACACCGAGGCGATGCTTGGGTGCATCAGCGCGCTTGGCGCGCAGGTGGATGTTGATCGCGAAAATTGCTCCGTCCAGATCACCGGTATGGGTGGTCAGCTGCATCCGGATTCCGAGGGCCTGCTCAATGCTGTGCAGTCCGGGACCACGGCCAGGTTCATCGCCGCTGCGATGATGCTGTCGCGCCGTGATCTGATTCTTGATGCATCTCCGCAGATGCGTGCGAGACCGATGGCAACTGCTTTCGACGCCCTTCGCAGTCTGGGCGCAATAGTGGACGAAACGGATCTCCCGGGTTTCCTCCCGGCTCGCATCCGTGGAACAGCCCACTCGGCGCAACCCTCAGTACGACTCGCTGGGGACATCTCGAGTCAGTTCATCTCGGGACTGCTTCTCGTGGCACCGTGTCTCGAGTTTGGCCTGCGTCTCGAACTCACAACGGTTGCCGTGTCAGCCCCGTATTTGGCTATGACCGTATCCGTGATGCGTTCATTCGGCGCCGTTGTGCAGGACCTGGGCGACGGTGCCTATGTCGTCGAACCAGGTGGATATACCGGGCTCGAGTACGCAGTAGAGCCCGACGCTTCTGCGGCGTCGTATTTCTTTGCTGCCGCCGTTATCTGCGGTGGTTCGGTCCGTATCGATGGTCTCGGATCAAACTCGATACAGGGCGATATTGGTTTTGTCGAGGTGCTTTCCCAGATGGGTGCAATGGTGCAGGTGTCACCGGAGTCGATCACGGTGGTCGGCGGACCGGTCAGCGGAGTCCGAGCCGATTTCCGCGATATCTCTGACACTGCCCAGACCATCGCGGCGGTTGCGGTTTTCGCCGACGGACCAACGGTGATTTCCGGCATTGGCTTCATTCGGGCGAAGGAGACCAACCGGATAGCTGCAGTCGTCAGCGAACTCCGGCGTTGTGGCGTGAACGCCAATGAGTTGGACGACGGATTCGAGATCCATCCGGGTCCGCTTCGTCCTGCAGTGGTTCAGACCTATGACGATCACCGGATGGCCATGAGCTTCGCTCTCATCGGTCTAGGTTCGGCAGGTATACAGATCGCTGACCCGTCCTGTGTGTCCAAAACCTTCCCCGATTTCTTCGAGGTTCTCGAATCGATCCGTCCGGAGCTCCCATGATTGAAGAACCGCAGATCATCGCTATTGACGGCCCGGCCGGATCGGGGAAATCCACGGTCGCGAAGGCGGTTTCAGCCAGAGTCGGCATCCCGTACCTCGATACGGGAGCGATGTATCGATCTGTTGCGTTTGCCGCGCTTCGATCTGGAGTCGACCCCGACGATGCCGAGCAGGTTTCGAACCTCGCTCGGGACATGATTCTCGTCATGCGACCGGATGGCGCCGTGATCGTCGATGGCGCCGACGCCACGATCGAGATCCGTGGCCCGGAGGTCACCCGAGCGGTGAGCAGTGTGGCGGCGAACCCCGCAGTGCGAAACGAAATGCGTTCCCGCCAGCGAGAGTGGGCTAGGGAGCACGGCGGTGGCGTCATGGAGGGACGCGACATCGGCACCGTGGTCTTCCCCGACGCGCGGCTCAAGGTGTACCTCGATGCGTCACCAGAGATCCGAGCTGCCCGCCGATCCAAGGAGGTCGCCGACCTCTCCTATGAGTCAGTGGCTTCGGATCTCGCTCGTCGCGACGCCCTTGATCAGAATCGAACGCACGATCCGCTCACGGTTTCGCCGGACGCATGTGTGATCGATACGAGCCATCTCGGCGTTGATGAGATCGTCGACAGGATTCTGGAACTGCTGTCGTGACCCGGGAGGAGCTTCACGTCCCGGCCGGACACGAAAAGGGTGAGGTGATGAGTTGGTCGCAGAACCTGCTCTATAGCTTCGTCCGGGGCGCCATTCACCTGTATCTACTGGCCTGGCATCGGCTCGAGATCATTGGAATTGAGAACCTGCCGGACAAGGGTGCATACATCGTCTCACCGATCCACCGCTCGAATCTGGACTCTCTTGTCATCTCCGCCGTCACCCGTCGACGCATGCGATACATGGGAAAGGAATCGCTCTGGTCTACCCGGCCCACGGGCTGGTTCTTCTCGGCCATGGGTGGATTTCCGGTTCAGCGGGGCTCAGCCGATCGAGAGGCACTCCGAGCAGCTCTCACGGTTGTTTCGCGTGGGGAGCCCTTGGTCATGTTCCCTGAGGGGACACGGCAGAGTGGTCCGGTGCTCACCGAGTACTTCGACGGCCCGGCCTATGTGTCGTGTCGCAGCGGAACCCCGATCATCCCGGTTGGTCTCGGTGGCACTGAGGCTGCGATGACGAAGGGTTCGAAGATGATCCGGCCGGTGAAGATCACCATCGTGGTGGGTGAGCCACTGCACCCCGCATCGACCACCGATGGAGGCAGAGTTCCGCGTCGTGCGATCAAAGAGCAGAGCGCTCGGCTCGGTGCATCCATCCAAGGGCTCTTCGATGAAGCTCAGATGCGCGCAGGGCGGCCGAATCCTCCTCGATGGTCGAGCGAAGAACGTTCCGCTGAGGTTTCACCAGTGAATGACGCTCAGGAACCCGAGACTCGACAGGATTCGTAGACCCTGCGGTTCACCCTGCCGGTCGGCTTGGGCCAAGATATGGCCATGACACTTCTGGGGGAACACGGAACCGACCTGATTGATTCGATGGCGGCCATCGTCACTGCCGAAGCGGCTGCTTGTGAATCATCGCGGACGATGACAGCAGCAGTCGTGGACGCCATGTGGGATGGCGGTCTCATGCGGTACATGAATCCTGCGGCGGCAGGTGGGGTTGAGCCCACATTCGCCGAAATGCTCGAGATGTGGCAGCGCATGGCCTGGCTCGATGGTTCTTTCGGCTGGATCGGAATCGCAAATCTTCCGTCGGCTGCTGCTGTTGCCGCGTACCTTCCTCAAGAGGGATTCAACGAGGTATTCGGCGGTGAGGAGCGGGTCACCCTTGGAGGTCAGTTCGCTCCCAATGGTCAGGGCATCAAGGTCGAAGGGGGATACACGGTTTCCGGATCCTGGAACTTCGGTTCGGGTACCGGTCACTCTGCATTCGTCTGCGCGGGATTCCTTCCCCTCATCGATGGAAACTTCTGTTTCGATGAGAACGGCGAGGTCATGCTGATGGCGGCAGTGATTCCTCGAGATGAGATCACATTCACCGATGGTTGGCATGTGCAGGGTCTTCGGGGCACAGGCTCGTACGACTACAACGTCTCGGAACTGTTCGTTCCCGAGCACCGAACATTTAATCTCTTCGCTCGCACGCCGTTTCGCGGTTCGTCGCCGGCGTTCCATATGGGACTGATGGCCATCACCGCAGCGGGTCACGCCGGATGGGCACTCGGTGTCGCCGAGAGCATGCTCGATGATGTCCGGGATCTGGCTCTCGTGAAGGCCCGCATGGGTGAGATGGAGACGATGGCGCATAAGCAGTCCTTCCAGCGGGGCTACGCCCACCACCTTGGAATGTGGCGTGCTGCTCGTCTTCTCGTCGTGGACACGTTCAGCCGAGTCGAGGCGGAGGTTGCCGCGGGTTCAGAACTCACGCCGACTATGCGAGCCGACATGCGCATCTCCGCCACCTATGCCACCGAAGCCTGCCGTGAGGTGGCGCAGTGGGCTCACCTGGCCGCTGGCACCACAGCGATTCGAGAAGGCAGTCGCCTCGAGCGTGCATTCCGGGACCTCTACACCGGCACCCAGCACGCATTCATCTCCGAGAAGACCTACACCGACGCCGCACAGGTGCTGCTCGGCCTCGTGGCTGATCAACGAGGTCTCTGACCCCGCCGACTCCGCCTCGGCGGAGGTCTCACCCTTGGTCTACATGCGGGCGCTGACCGTGATTCGTCGCACCAGCGGCTCAAAATGCTCGAGCGGGAGCGTCGGGTAGGCGGGATCGAACGCGAGCTGATCCCAGTCGTCGGCGAAGTGTGCGGCAAGGTCGAACTGCTCCGCAGTGAGAGCCGAACGGTGCTTCTCACGAGCGTCTGGATCACCGCCGAAATGGGCGTAGTAGTGGCGGCCCTGAAAGTCCTGATGGACCCGGATCATCTCGTAGACCTCAGAGCGAACATACGGACGGATCATCTCAGCGGCGATCGCCGGATGGTTGGGGACGCTGATGGCCTTGCCCACGTCGTGCAGGAGCGCCGCGAATATGACTTCATCATCGGCCCCGGCCTCCTCGGCCAAGGTGGCGGTCTGGAGGCAATGTGTGAGCTGATCGGTGCCGAACCCGTCGGTGATCTCGGCGAGCGAGCGCAGCAGCATGAGCAAGCGATCAGCCACTCGGCCCTGATTCTCAGCGGTGCGAGCCCCGATCTCGAGCCATTGTTCCGCTGTGGATTCGTCCATTCGCGTGAAGGTCATGGGGAAAGTCTGCCACTGCGGCGATCAGCGTGCGCTAGTCCAGCGAAGCGAGAACGTCGCTGGCGTGGATCGAGCGGTCGTTCACCGGTGGACGGGCCTGCACTGGTCCTCCCAAGAGGAAGGTACCTGCGGCATCCACGGCGTTGATGAGGTCGCGTAGGTTCCGGGGAGGAGGGAAGTACTCGTCCTCCTCAGTAACTCGAACCTCCTCGACACCACGGCGCGGAGCGAGCCGTGCGATGACTGCCTCGACGAGTTCTTCTGGAGCACTGGCACCGGCCGTTACGCCGACGACGCCGCTGAGGTCGTCAGGGAGTTCCTCGGCACCGTTGACCCGGTAGACACGGGAGCAACCCGCGTGTCTGGCAAGGCTCTCGAGCGCACGGGTGTTGGACGAGTTCGCAGATCCGATCACCACCACTGCATCGCAGCGGGGAGCGATCTCGAGCAGCGCCGATTGCCGGTTGGTGGTCGCGAAGCAGAGGTCAGAGCGACCTGGGACCCACATATCCGGGAACCGGGTCTTGGTGGCATCAAGCACGTCCGCCCAGTCGCGGTGGCTCAAGGTGGTCTGTGCCAGCAACGCGACCGGCTCCTCGAATGACGGCAACTCACGGACTTCAGCAACCGATTCAACGCGATGGATCGAATCGGGGGCGACTGCCATCGTGCCGACCGCCTCCTCGTGGCCCTCGTGGCCGACATAGACGATCTGGTATCCCTTTCCCGCTCGGACCTTGACTTCATGATGGACCTTGGTGACGAGCGGACAGACAGCATCGACGACGTAGCCGCCGTTGTTCTGGGCGGCGGCAACAACGTCGGGTGCAGAACCGTGTGCGGAGAGCATGATCGGGCTCCCAAGCGGGACCTCCTCGATGGAGTCAACGAAGACCACTCCGAGAGCTTCGAACCGCTCGACAACCCGTTGGTTGTGCACGATCTCGTGGTAGCAGTACACCGGCGATTCGAAGGCGCGGACCATCCAAGCCAGGGCCTTGATCGCCATCTCAACGCCAGCGCAGAATCCGCGTGGTGCGGCGAGCAGAACCCGGTCGACGCCGGGTTCTGACCCACGATCACCCGTGGCCGTGATCTGGGGGGTGGAGAGTGGTCTTGCGCCTGCTTCCATAGACGAGAGGCTACCGGCGGTAGCGTGGTGGCCCATGTCTGCTCCGCTCGTGATCGCTGTCGAGCCCGGTTCCCCAGCTGAAGTCGCTGGGATCGAACCGGGTGACGAGATTCTCGCCCTCAACGGCGAGGTCCCTCGGGACATCATCGCGTATCGCCTTCTCACCGATGAGATGGATCTGGCCCTTGACATCTCTCGTGGAGGAATCGAACTTCAGATCGAAGTCTCGAAGGCCCTGGGAGAACCTCTGGGCGCAGAGATCCAGTCAGCTCTGTTCGACCAGGTGCGCACCTGCGACAACCATTGTGAGTTCTGTTTCATCTACCAGTTGCCACCGGGCATGCGGGAGAGCCTGTATCTCAAGGATGACGACTATCGACTCTCATTCCTCTACGGGAACTTCACCACTCTGACCCGATTCACCGAGGCCGATTTCGAACGTGTTGTCACGGAGCGGATCTCTCCACTGCATGTCTCGATCCATGCCACTGACCCCGATATCCGTTCAATGTTGCTTCGTAATCGACGGGGTGCGACGAGTTTGCGCTGGTTGCGAGCGCTTCTTGATCACGGCATCGAAGTACACGGGCAGATCGTTGTGTGTCCTGATCGGAACAACGGTCAGATCCTCGACGACACGCTTGCTGGTGTTCTCGATCAGTTCCCGGACCTGGCAAGCATCTGCGTGGTCCCGCTAGGGGTGAGTCGTTACAACACCGAGGACGCAATGCGTCCTCATTCGCAGGCTGAAGCGGCCGAAGTCGTCAACACTGTGGGGGAGTGGCAGCAGATCTTCCTCTCGACTCTTGGACACCGTTTGGTCTTCGCCGCCGACGAGTACTACCTGCTCGCAGATCAACCGTTTCCGGAGCCCGAGGCATACGAGGGGTTTCCGATGCACGAGGACGGCGTTGGTATGGCGAGAACGTTCGAACTTGAATTCACCGGTCGAGTCGACTCGCCGACTGGTGTGGCCACCGGATTCTTCGCGTGGGTCGACGGCGCTCCTGCAACCGGCTACCGCGCTCCCAGAACAACTGTTCCCAACTCCGCTGACGGTGCGTCAGTCTCCTTGCGACCCTCCCGGAGCGCTCCTGTTGCGGTCCTCACCGGCACCTACGGTTCGTCAATCCTCAGGCCGCTCATTGCCCAGCTCGATCGTGACGACATCCGGGTTCTTGAGGTCCCGAACACCTTCTTCGGGGGCAACACGGCCGTCGCCGGGCTGATGACCGGGAGCGACATCGCGGCCGTTCTCAGTGGGGAACCCACCGGGCACCGCTATCTTCTGCCTGACGTCTGCCTCTCCCAAGGGCGCTTCCTGGACGGCACTACCCCCGAGGATCTTCCTCGACCGGTCGAGATCATCCCGACCGATGGCATCGCTCTTCGAGCGGCACTGGAGAAACGATGAGTACCGGATCCACGCGCGACCTGCCCACAGTGGCAGTGGTTGGGCGCCCAAATGTGGGCAAGTCAACGCTTTTCAACCGAATCGTCGGTCGTCGGGAAGCCATCGTCGAAGAGAAGCCCGGAGTCACGCGTGATCGCAAGGAAGTCGCCGCTGAATGGCAGGGCTATGACTTCACTCTCGTCGACACCGGCGGCTGGATGCCGGGTGGCACCGAACTTGACTCCAAGGTCTCGAAGCAGAGTGAGAAGGCGATTCTCGACGCCGATGCAGTTCTGTTCGTCGTTGACGTGACCGTGGGCATCACTGAGGAGGACAGCCGCATCGCGCAGATCCTTCGCAAGCAGGGTCGACCTGTGCTGCTCATCGCGAACAAGGTGGACGACACCAACCGCGACGCCGCGGCCTGGGAACTGCTCCGACTCGGCGTCGGCGAACCGGTACTGGTGAGTGCACTTCATGGTCGGGGTACCGGCGACATGCTCGATGCGCTGCTCGCGGTGCTGCCCGAACGTGAGCCAGAACCGGAGGTGGTTGTCGAGGTCGCTGAGGACAAGATTTTCTCTGTCGCGATTGTGGGTCGCCCGAACGTGGGGAAATCAACTCTCTTCAACCGTCTTATCGGTGAGGATCGCTCGGTTGTCCACGACATGCCGGGCACCACACGCGACGCTGTCGACACCATCGTCGAAACCCCCGACGGTCCCGTGCGTTTTGTCGACACTGCCGGTATGCGGCGACGCGCAAAGATCGATGAAGGGACCGAGTATTACTCATTGGTCCGCGCGCTACAGGCGATCGATCGTGCCGATGTTGCGCTTCTTGTCATCGATGCCACAGTCGGAGTCACCGCTCAGGATCAGCGCCTTGCTGAACGGATCGATGCCGCCGGGTGCCCGGTTGTGGTGCTGCTCAACAAGTGGGAGTTGCTCGATGCGGAGGAACACTCTGAGATCGCCTACCAGATCAGTCAGAAACTGCACTTCATCGGCGAATCGCCGGTTCTGAAGATCAGTGCACTGACGGGCAAGGGAGTTCATCGCCTCCTTCCCGCTCTCTCGGGAACGATCGATGACTATCACCGTCGAGTGCCCACCCGGAAAGTCAATCAGGTCCTCCGGGCAGCGCAGTCGGCGCAACCGGCTCCACATGGGGGGCGTGTTCTCTACGCCACCCAAGGCGCAGTCGATCCGCCCACTTTCACCTTGTTCGCCAACAAGGAACTCCCTGCGTCCTACCTTCGTTATCTCGAACGTTCGTTGCGTGAGGAGTGCGGATTCGGAGCGACACCGATCAAGTTGCGAGTGCGCAAGCGAGACTGAGTGCCCACTTCCCGCAGGAGTAGCGTTGGGTCATGATCGACGAAGATTGCGCGACTCCGATGGTGTGGCGTGCCCTGGTGTGAGGACTGTTCGAGGTTCTGGAACCCGAGCTCGCTCCCTCCTGACGGCACCTGCCCGACCTGCGGACGTCTCATCGGTGATCCGCCAAAGGCGCAACGGGTTCCGTGGCATTTCTGGGTTCTTGTCGCGGCAGCGGCGATCTATCTCGGTTGGAGAGCGATACAGGGGATTCAATGGCTGGTGAGTTGATGGGTGACGAGATGCTCGACGTCGCAATCATCGGTGCCGGAGTCGGCGGGATCGCTGCCGCAGCAATGCTGCGACGACTCGATGGTCAGCGATTCGAGGTCTTCGAGAAGGGTCACACCGTCGGTGGGACCTGGAGGGATAACACATACCCCGGCTGCGCGTGTGATGTCCCGAGTCATCTGTACTCGCTGTCGTTCGCGCAGAACCCGGATTGGAGCCGGAGCTACCCTGCCCAGCCCGAAATCGAGAGCTACCTCGAGCGAACCACCGACTCACTGGATCTTCGGCGTTCGATCACCTTCGGGGTAGAACTCGAGGCAATCCAATGGGATGGCAACGGGTCGCATTGGGTGCTCGTGTTCACCGATGGATCCCAGCGCAACGCTCGCTCGGTGATCATGGCGACCGGGCCATTGAGTCGGCCGTCGATGCCGGAAATCGATGGACTCGATTCCTTCGCCGGAACCATGTTCCACTCCGCGAGATGGAACCACGACCACGACCTCACCGGGGATCGGGTTGCGGTTATCGGGACTGGTGCATCTGCTGTGCAATTCGTCCCTGAGATTGCTCCGATCACGGCTCACCTGACGGTTTTCCAGAGGTCGGCCCCATGGGTGCTACCCCGAGACGACCGTCCGGCACCTTCGTGGCGACGATCGCTCTACGCACGGATTCCGGCGCTCCAGCGGTTGCATCGCTGGCGCGTGTACCTGCGCCAAGAGTTGCTCTCCGTGGCCTTCGTCGGGCGGGGGAGCAGTGCGCAACGTATCGCCCAGCGGATCAAGGACGAAGTTCGTTCCCACATCGCCGCGTCAATATCCGACCCGGCTGAACAGGAGCGTCTTGTCCCGACCTACGAACCGGGATGCAAGCGTCTTCTCATTGCCAACAAGTGGTATCCGACACTCGCCCGAGCTGACGTCGACCTCTGTACCGAGAAGATCCTTTCGATCACTCCTAGAGGTGTGCTCACCGGGGATGGCGTCGAGCATGAAGTTGACACCATCATCCTCGGAACTGGGTTCGCAGCATCTGATTTTCCTGGTCCGATTCGCATCGAGGGATTGGGCGGAGTCGACCTCGCCGAGCGGTGGAGTTCAGGAGCTGCGACTCATTTAGGCATCGCAGTTGATGGATTCCCGAATCTCTATTTCCTCGCCGGTCCGAACACCGGTCTCGGACACAACTCGATCATTTTCATGATCGAGGCTCAACTGCATTACGTGCGCGGGGCGTTGCTTGATCTTCGCCGACGCGGCGTACGGGCAACGTCGGTGAGTCCGAACGCCGTCTCTGAGTTCTATGACGGTGTTCAACGTCGTCTCGCTCACACCGTCTGGACCACAGGATGTTCGAGTTGGTACCGCTCCGCAGGTGGTCAGGTCGACACGCTCTGGCCCGGAACCACGATCGAGTATTGGTGGCGAACCAGAAGATTCCGCCCATCGCTGTTCGCCCCGTCAGGTCCCGATTCCGGCAGGGGTGCTTCGGCTCGCTAAGGTATTCATTCCACGGGCTGTGGCGCAGCTTGGTTAGCGCGTCGGTCTGGGGGACCGAAGGTCGTGGGTTCGAATCCCGCCAGCCCGACCAAACCGAGCGGGGTGCCATACAGGCACCCCGCAGGTGCATCAGACTTCCTGCACTGTCCCCAGACCCGGAGCACCCACGATGGACGATGTTGACCCGACTCCCGAAGTTCTGCGCGATGCACCAGGGTCGGCCGACACCGACTCTGACGCTGTTGAGCAGACCGACGAAGAACGAGCATCGATCCGAGCGCTCCGACTGAAGAAGATTTCCGACCTGCGGGAATCAGGCGCCGAACCATATCCGTATCGGTTCGATCGAGACCGCACCATCGACGACCTTCGGGCGCAGTTCGGTGCCCTTGAGGCAGGTGAGGAGCGCGATGTTGAGGTGGCCATCGCCGGCCGCCTCATGTTGAAGCGCGATCAGGGCCGACTCACATTCGGTCAGCTTCGCGACAGGAGCGGAGAGGTCCAACTCTTCGTGTCCGCAGGAGTGATCGGTAAGGATCGCCTTGTCGAGTTCAATGATCTCGACCGGGGCGACTGGATCGGCGTGACCGGCACGGTCATGGTGACCAAGAAAGGCGAGCTCTCGGTCAAAGTTTCGTCGTTCACGCTGCTCAGCAAAGCGCTTCGTCCTCTTCCCGATAAGTGGAAGGGTCTTTCTGACGTTGACGCCCGGTATCGCCAGCGATATGTCGATCTCACCGTCAATTCCGATGCTCGACGGGTCTTCGAAATTCGATTTGCAGCCGTGCAATCGATCCGCAACGAGTTGCAGCGCAGGGGATTCCTCGAGGTCGAGACTCCATTTCTTCATTTACAACAGGGTGGTGCAACCGCTCGACCATTCATCACCCACTACAACGCGCTCAACATGGACACCTATCTGCGGATCGCGCTTGAGCTCCCGTTGAAACGGCTTCTGGTCGGAGGACTCGAGAGGGTCTTCGAGATCGGCAGGGTGTTCCGAAATGAGGGAATCGATACTCGCCACAATCCCGAATTCACGATGCTCGAGGCCTATCAAGCATTCGGGGATTACTCGGAGATGATGGAACTCACCGAGCAACTGGTTGCGGGTGCTGCAATGGCGGCGACCGGTTCAACTGTCGTTTCCTCGCGCGGAGTCCAGATTGATCTCACACCTTCGTGGCGTCGCGTATCCATGGTGGATCTGATTGGCGAAGTTGTCGACGTAGAGATGCATCCGTCGATGCCTCTCCAGGACGCTCGGGCGATCCTTGACAGACTCGGGTTGTCCTACAAACCCACATGGGGTTCCGGTCGCTGCACGCATGAGGTGTACGACGAATTGGTCGAGTCAACAGTGGTGCAACCCACGATCGTCCTTGACCATCCGCGTGAAACCTCTCCGCTGGCGAAGCCTCATCGCAACGACCCATCGTTGGTCGAGCGTTTCGAGGTCATTGTGGATGGCCGCGAACTGGCCAACGCCTACAGCGAACTCAATGACCCGATTGAACAATTGGCTCGGTTCCAGGAGGAGGCTGCGGCCAAGGCCGCCGGGGATCCAGAAGCCGGCGATGTCGATCTCGACTACGTGAGGGCGCTTGAATACGGGATGCCGCCGGCAGGCGGACTGGGCATCGGAATCGATCGCCTCATCATGTTGCTCGCAGGCGTTGAGAGCATCCGGGAGGTCATTTTGTTCCCGACCCTTCGCCCTGAAGCCGGTCTCACCGAGGCGGAATTCCCCTCAGCACAGGTCTGACTAGTGCATCGTTCACCGAACGGTTCTATTGGGATTCAGCGCTATTCCCATGAGACGTAAACGAAGACGAGCACGGTTACTCGGGCTACTGACCGCCATGGGAGGGCTCCTCCTCGTGGGCTCAACCCTCCCGATCGTTCGCAATCGCTTCGAACGTGTCACGAATGTCTTCACACCGTTCGGTGTTGAAGTGGCCAGCAACGTCATCGCCCTCGCGGTTGGCCTTGCGCTTCTCTATCTCGCTGGGCAACTCGTGCGGCGTAGAAGACTTGCATGGGTGGTCGCGGTGCTGCTCTTTGGCACCAGTGGTGTGGTGAATGTGCTCCGCCTTCACCACGGCTATGCAGCCATTTATTCGGTGTTGATGGTTGTGCTTCTCGCTCTAAGCCGAGAGCAGTTCACTGCACCCGGTGACCCGCCGACCCTGTTCGAATTCATCCGGTTCCTACCTTGGTATTTCTTCGGTCTGTTCGTGTACGGATTCGCGGCGTTATATCTGGAACGCAACAGCATGACTCCCGGCCTTACGTTCGGCGGGGCGGTCCGCACGATTTTGCTCGGAGTCGTTGGTGTCGACGGGCCCTACGAGTACTCGCGCCCGTTCTTTGAGTGGTTCTTTCCGACCTCCTTGCTCATGTTCGGACTGGGAGGACTCGCCTGGGCGCTGGTGTTGATCTTCCGTCCGATCGTTGCCCGCCCGGAGGAAGGCAGGGCATCGTGGCACGACGCGACTGAGATTCTGCGTCGATATGGGAACGACACACTCGATCAGTTCGCACTTCGCGATGACAAGCTCTTCTTCTTCGCATCTGATGGACGGGCATTCATCGCGTACACCTATCTCGGTCGGCACGCGCTGGTTTCCGGCGATCCGATCGGGGATCCTGCCTCCTGCACACGAGCGATCGATGAATTCCTCGACATGTGCACGGAACGAGCATGGGCGGTTGCCTTTCTGGCAGTAAGAGAGAGCGATCGACAGCTGTATCTCGATCGAGGTCTCCACACGGTGTATCTCGGGGACGAGGCCGTGGTTCGCTGTTCGAATTTCTCTCTCGAAGGTCGGCGCTGGAAGAGCATTCGACAGTCCTCCGGGCGAGTGGCTCGGACCTACAAGTTCCTCTGGATGCCCGAGTCCTCGGCATCGCCAGAGCTCATCCGCCAGCTCAATGAGATCTCTACGCGCTGGCGGGGTAAGGCCCCCGAACGGGGCTTCACCATGACTCTCAGCCAGGACATCGAAGGCACAAATCCCGATTTCATGCTGTGCATCGCCATGGATGAGAAGGATGAACCCGGTGGATTCCTGCGGGTGGTTCCCATCTATGGTGCCGACCCGGGATACACCCTCGACGTGATGCGCAGGGATCCGGACACCCCGAATGGTATGACCGAGTTCCTCCTGACTCGCACCATGATGCAACTCGATTCGATGGGGCTTGATCGATTCTCGATGAACTTTGCGGCATGGGGTCGATTTTTCGAGGACGACGTGGATTATTCGGTCCCTCAACGCGCCGTGAAATTCCTGCTCAACCTCCTGAGTCCCTTCTACCAAATCCGCTCACTGAAGGACTTCAACCAGCGGTTCCATCCAGAGTGGGTCCCGAGGTGCATTGTGTACGACGACCTTCGATCCCTTCCGCGGATCGCTCTTCTTTATTCGGGAGTGGAGGGCTTCCTCAATATCCCGGTAATTGGCCGCTTCCTGCTGCCCCGCACTGTCTCTCATCCCGGTCATCCGATCACCGACGAGCCATAGGCTCTGGCCATGTGTGGAAGGTTTGTCAGCGCGACCCCGGCGGCAGCGATTGCAGACTATTTCGACGCGCTACCCCCTGAACATGAACTCGCGCCGAACTACAACGTTGCGCCGACCACTGAGGTCTACGTGGTCGGAGAGGGAACAACGGGTCGCAGGCTGCGGGTCATGCACTGGGGTCTCGTGCCGCCGTGGGCGAAGGATCAGTCAGGTGCGAGCCGATTGATCAACGCCCGCTCGGAAACCGTTGCTGTGAAACCTTCGTTTCGGAGCGCATTCCGTCGCCGTCGCTGCATCATTCCCGTGGATGGCTTCTATGAGTGGACAACGATGCCCGGAGCATCTCGAAAGCAGCCGGTATTCATCCACTCCCCGGATGGTTCCCCGCTGGCCCTAGCCGCGCTGTGGGAGTTCTGGAGACCTCCGGACTCCGACCCGGACGGCCCGGGTCTCTACTCCTGCTGCATCTTGACCTGCCCGGCCAATCACACAATCTCTGCAGTTCACGACCGGATGCCTGTATTGCTCCAACGCAGCGACTGGACAACGTGGATGTGCTCGGACTCGGATGATGCTGATCTTCACGATCTCATGATTTCGGCGGCCGATGATGCGCTCGTTCTCCACCCAGTGAGCACCTCTGTCAACTCGACCCGCAACAACGGGCCCGAACTCATGGTGCAGGTGGACCCGGAACCGATCGGAGAGATTCCGGGTCAGGGTCAGCTGCTCTAGTCCGATCCGAGCGGTCCGAGTGCAATGCGAAGTGCCGCGGCGACTCTGTCGAGTTCGTCAGGCGGAATCGAGGAATCGGCTCGGCCGAAGTCGATATCTGACTCGCTGCGAATGGGCAGCACATGGAGATGGGTATGCGGCACTTCGAGCCCCGCGATGATGAGAGAGACACGTTGGGCACCAAAGGCGGAGCGTTGCGCAAGTCCGATCTGCCTTGCAACAGTCGTCAGGTGCGCCACCGTGTCCGCGTCGAGGTCTATCCAATGGTCGACCTCGGCCCGCGGGACCACAAGGGTGTGGCCCTCGCAGATCGGGGCGATGGTCAGGAACGCCACGCAGATCTCGTCCCGGTAGACGAATCGGCCGGGAAGTTCGCCGTTGATGATTTTCGAGAAGATCGATGCCATGGGATTGAGATCGTAGAGTGCGGGGCATGGGTCCGTCGTCGGAACACGAACATCTACCTTTAGAGGCTCCTGGACTCGACCTTCTCGAGTCACGGATCCTCACGGTCCCGAACCTCATCACGATGGTGCGTCTCGCGTGCCTTCCAATCTTCGTCTGGTTGCTCCTGTCAGAGAACAACCGTGCTGCGGCATCGGTACTTCTCGGCATACTCGGGGCAACGGACTGGGTCGACGGCTACATCGCCCGACGTTTCAACCAAACCTCAACCTTGGGGAAGGTGCTTGATCCGGTCGCAGATCGTCTGCTGTTCTTCGTCGCATTGATTGCGATCCTCATCGACGGCTGTGCGCCGGCGTGGGTGTGTTGGGCGGTCCTCATCCGAGAGGTCCTGATCTCCGTTGCCACCCTTGGTCTTGCCTCCCTCGGAGCACGAAGAATCGATGTCACCCGGGCGGGCAAGACAGGAACATTCCTGTTGATGTTCGCCTTTCCAGCATTTGTTGCGGGGGCGAGCACGTTCTGGTGGGCGCCGATCAGTCTGGGTTTCGCTTGGTTGTTCGTGATTCCCGGTCTGCTCTTCTCGTATTACGCGTTCATCAGGTACGTCCCGATCGGGATGCGTGCTCTCAAAGACGGCCGGGCGGCAAGGACCGGGGCCTGAGGCCCCCGTGGGCTCACCCTGTCTCCGAATCCGGCGATCGGGTAGCGTTCCGACCATGCTGCTTCCCGACGATCTCCGGTATTCGCCAGACCATGAGTGGGTCCGTCTCGAGGATGGTCGTCTGCGCCTCGGAATCACTGACTATGCCCAGGACGCACTCGGCGACGTCGTATTCGTCGAGATCCCTGAACTCGGAGCCGAAGTCTCAGCAGCGGCGAAGGTGAGCGAGGTGGAGTCAACGAAATCTGTTTCGGATATCTACGCTCCAGTCGCGGGCCGCGTCGTCGAGGTGAACACATCGCTCAACGATTCTCCGGAGAGCCTGAACGACGATCCCTACGGTCAGGGGTGGATCTGTGTGATCGAGCCAACCGATCCGGCGGCGGTCGAAGCACTGCTTGATGTCGACGCATACCGGCGGTTGATCGAGGGTTCGTGATGGCAGGCGCTGACGAGGAATTCTGCAACAACTGCGGCCACCGCAACACTCTCGGTTCCAGTTTCTGCTCTTCGTGCGGGGCAGTCATCGAGCGGGCGACGAGCGATCACACGACAATCACATTCCATCCGATTACTCCCGTTGATCCCAACGTGCCCGGCGATCTGACCGGAGAGCAGGGAGGTGGTTCGCCGGGTGCGGTACTGGTCGTCCGTCAGGGACCAAAGACCGGTAGTCGTTACGCCGTCGATTCCGCGATCACAACTGTCGGGCGACACCCGGAATCCGACATCTTCCTCGACGACATCACGGTCTCACGTCGGCACGCTGAGATTCATGCTCTCGGTGACACCTTCGAGGTGATCGATACCGGTTCTCTCAACGGGACCTACGTGAACCGCTCGAGAATCGATCGTGTCGTTCTTGCGAGCGGCGACGAACTCCAGATCGGCAAGTTCAAACTCGTGTTCGTGCAGGGGCAGGGATGGGTCACCCCGTGAGCGGGGATCCGAGCCATCTCTCCATCGGTGAGGTGCTGACCCTCCTTCAAGCCGACTTCCCGGATGTCACGATCTCGAAGATCCGCTTCCTCGAGGCGCAGGGGTTGCTCGATCCCGAGCGTTCGCCATCGGGATACCGGAAGTTCTTTGAGGACGACATCGATCGGATCCGCTGGATCCTCACGCAGCAGAGAGATCACTTCCTCCCGCTCAAGGTCATCAAGGAGCGATTGGCGATTGGCGATCTTTCGACTGATGTCCCTGAGGGTGTTCTTCCCTTCGCCAGGGACACCGGGCCCGTCGATCCATTGTTTCTCCCGTCATCGAGTCTCGGCAATGGGGCAGACGTTGTCGCGATGAACCCAGCGCTCGCAACGGATGAGGGAGCGTCAGTACCTCTCGTCCATATCGAGCAACTGGCCGTGGAAGATGTGCGAGGCCGGCACCCCGCTATCCATGTGAAGGGCGATCCCGGTCCTGTGTCGGCGCCCATGGTCGAGCTCAGGCGGTCAGGTGTGAATCGTTCGCTCGAGGATCTCGCCAAGGAGAGCGGTCTCACACTCAGGGAACTCGGCGATCTCGAGCGTTTTGGCCTGATCGCCCCTCGGTCAATGGGTCAGATCACCTACTACGACGATGAGGCGCTGATCGTGGCTCGTCTCGCCGCCGGATTCCATCGCCATGGGATCGAGACTCGGCACTTACGAATGTTCAAGGTTGGAGCCGAGCGGGAGGCTGCGCTCTTCGAGCAACTGATCACACCGCTGCTGCGGAAACGCACCGCTGAGGCCCGTGAACAGGCAGTCGCCATCCTTGAGGACCTCGCCGAACTCGCAGACGATCTTCGGGCGTCGATGGTGCGCACTGTCCTTCGTGAATATCTCGGTTCCGACTGAGGCTCTGGTGGGGCGGCACCCGTCGCGCCGGTAGGGTGGCGCCGATGGTCGAGATGGAAGTGGTCACCGTGCAGATCGATGGGGGGGCGAACTCGCCCGTCGTTGTGCTTCGCGAGCGTGCGGAAACCGCCCGATTGCTCCCGATTCTCATCGGGCATCCGGAGGCGCTCGCCATCACGTTCGCCCTCGAGCGATACACGACACCGCGTCCAATGACCCACGATCTACTCCACGATGTGATCGAGGATCTGGGTGCGAGCGTGCAACGGATCGAGATCACGCATCTTCAGAACGGTACGTTCTACGCCCAACTCGTGATCAGCACCGAGGCCGGGGAGCGCTCCATTTCGAGCCGTCCCTCCGATGCAATCGCAATTGCCCTTCGTGTGCCGTGCCCGATCATGGTGGACGAGAGCGTCTTGGAGATCGCTGGCGTGGCTCCCGAGGAGCCAACTCAAGCTCATGCTGAGGTCGAGGGTGGCGATGATGTGGTCGAGCAGTTCCGTGAGTTCATCGATTCGGTGAACCCAGATGACTTCAATCCCAACGGCTGAACGGCCAAAACCAGGCTGTTGACCCCTCGCCGGCGTCATCACTAGAGTTTGAGACCCGCCGGCGGTTTCCCGGCTAGCTCACCGGCGTCAACGCAGTCCTGCGTCCCACCGAAGAAAGACTTGTGGATGACCTCACTCGAGAGTTCAGGGTTCAGCGGAGCGCGTGCGGCAGAGATTGTCGGGATCACGTATCGACAGCTCGACTACTGGGCGCGAACCGACCTGGTGCGACCGACGCTCACCGACGCTGCCGGCAGTGGAACTCGCCGTCGGTACTCGTATACCGATCTGCTGGAGCTTCGGGTCATTCGGAGCTTGCTCGATGCCGGAATCCGGCTCGAGAATGTACGCGAGGTGTTCGCGTATCTCCGAGAGAACCTCGGAACCGATATCTCGTCGGCGAGTCTGGTCATCCAAGGCTCCTCGTCAGTGCTCATCCGAACCGATGGAGAGCTCATCGACCTCGTGAAGCGTGGGCAGGGTGTTCTCAATATCCTTCCCCTCGCCGGCGTACTCGAGGAGATGGATGCTCGGATCAGCGAGTTCCGCCCCGTGGACTCCCGGCTTTCCACTGAGACGGAGCACTCCGCCGTCTCAGACATCGCTGTCGGTGACTGAACGTCACTCTCCCCTCGACGGCGTTCATCGTGCCGCTGGAGCCAAGATGGTTCCGTTTGGCGGGTGGTCGATGCCGGTCTCGTATCCGACCGGAACCCTCGAGGAGCACCGCAACTGTCGACACGATGTGGTGATGTTCGATGTTTCGCATCTCGGCACTGTCCGTGTTACCGGACCGGGGGCGTTCCAGGTCCTACAGAGAGCATTCACGAATGATCTCAACAAGATCGCGCCGGGGAGAGCTCAGTACACCCACATGCTCGATGCAGACGACGCATCGGTGCTCGACGACATCATCATCTGGTGGGTGGACCCTGAACGGTTCGACGTCATGCCGAACGCGTCAAACACTGATCGCATCACCTCGGCGCTTGCCGAAGCCGCGCAGGTTTCAGCCGTTGGCGAGGTCGATGCCGTGGATGTCACTGCTGAGCGGGCGATCATCGCTGTGCAGGGCCCGAACTCACGTGCTGTGCTCGAGTCGGTCGTTCCCGAAGCAGCAAACATCGGGAGGTTCCGAGTGGCACTCATCGAGTGGCGGGGTGAAACGCTCGTCGTTGCGGGCACCGGCTACACGGGCGAAGACGGACTGGAGCTCGCCGTTCCCACTGCACTCGCCACGCAGCTCTGGCACGAGCTCCGTGATGCCGGTGCGCTTCCCGCTGGGCTCGGAGCACGTGACACTTTGCGGCTCGAAGCCGGACTCCCTCTCCACGGCCACGAACTCGGCGCCGGAATCACCACACTCCAAGCCGACCTCAGTTGGGTTGTCTCCTGGGACAAGGGAGATTTCGTAGGACGCTCTGCGCTGATGAGTGAACGTGACCAAGGTGTGCGGCGGATACTTTGCGGACTTTCGATCGAAGGGCGGCGGCCGGCTCGAGAGGGATCCACTGTGCGACACAACGGCGAACCGGTGGGATCCGTGACCAGCGGAAACTTCTCGCCGGAACTCGGCCACGCGATCGCGCTCGCCCTCCTTCCGCCCGACGTTGTGGTCGGCGAACAAGTTGAAATCGATGTCCGAGGAAACCTCGTGCCAGCCCGGGTTGTCGATCTCCCTTTCGTCTGAGTCCTTTTCCGGCAGTTGGCTGATCGACTCAATCGAATGCCCTCGAAACTCTGTGCCGTCTGAGGCGCTGCCTCTCAGTCGGCGAAGGCCTCAACCGGTGGGCACGAGCACACGACATTTCGGTCTCCGAAGGCACCATCGATACGGCTGACCGGAGGCCAGTACTTCGAACGATGGTTGCCGGCAGGATAGGCAGCGATGTCTCGCGAGTAAGGGTGCGTCCAGTGGTCGGTGGCGACATCCTGTGCCGGATGGGGTGCATTGCACAGGGGGTTGTCGTCGGCCGGCCATCGACCTTCGCCCACCAGAGTGATCTCACGGCGTATTGCCAACATTGCGTCACAGAAGCGGTCGAGTTCCCGAAGACTCTCGCTCTCGGTGGTCTCGACCATCAGCGTTCCGGCGACGGGAAACGACATCGTTGGTGCATGGAATCCGTAGTCCATGAGGCGCTTGGCGACGTCATCGACAGTGACGCCGGTTTCCTTGGTGAGGGGGCGAATATCGAGAATGCATTCGTGGGCGACAAGACCGTCGCGCCCCGTGTACAGGATCGGGTAGGCGTCGCGGAGGCGATGGGCCACGTAGTTGGCGTTCAGGATCGCCAGCGCGGTCGCCCTGGCTAAACCCTCTGGACCCATCAGCGAGATGTAGGCCCACGGGATCGGGAGAATGCCGGCAGAGCCGTAGGGGGCTGCCGAGATGGGGCCGACGACGGGACCAATGCCATCGCCCTCTTCTCGATCAGGGCCGGCGCCGGGCACAACGGGGTGGGTTGGCAGGAACGGGGCGAGGTGAGCTCGAACTGCCACTGGGCCGACTCCGGGGCCACCCCCACCATGGGGAATACAGAAGGTCTTGTGCAGATTGAGATGGCTGACGTCGGCGCCGAATTGGCCGGGTTTTGCCACGCCGACGAGCGCGTTCAAATTCGCCCCATCGAGGTACACCTGTCCGCCGGCCGCGTGGATCGCCTCACAGATGTCGCCGATCGCCTCCTCGAACACGCCGTGCGTGGATGGGTAGGTGATCATGAGTGCTGCGAGTTGGTTGCGATGGTGATCGATCTTCTCGTGGAGGTCTCGCACATCGACATTTCCGTTGGCATCGCAGGCAACAACAACCACCAACATTCCGGCCATCGCCGCGCTTGCCGCATTTGTGCCGTGAGCAGAAGCGGGAATGAGACACACGGTTCGATCATCGTCTCCATTGCTCCGATGCCATGCACGGATCGCCAGTAGACCGGCGAACTCTCCTTGCGAACCAGCGTTCGGTTGCAGTGAAACGGCGTCGTAGCCGGTGATCTCTGCGAGCCAGCGCTCGAGATCGTCGATGATCGCGAGAGAGCCAGCGGTGTCTTCGAACGGGGCGAACGGGTGGAGGTTGGCGAACTCCGGCCAACTGATTGGTTCCATTTCAGCTGCCGCATTGAGCTTCATGGTGCACGAGCCGAGCGGAATCATCGTGCGGTCAAGAGCGAGATCGAGGTCGGCGAGGCGACGCAGGTGGCGGACCATATCGGTCTCGCTGTGAAGTGTCGTGAAATTCGGATGGTCCAAGTACGTCGAATGTCGTTCGAAGCTGCCGTCAATGAGGCGGGGCAGTGACGTCGGAGCGGGCTGGGCGAGTGGCTCGATCTCGAACGCAGCGAGCAATGCGTTGATGGTGCTGTGCTCGGTTGTCTCGTCGCAACTCATGACCAGATGATCTGCGTCGAGGAGGAAGATGTCGACGCCGTTCTCGCGTGCCATCGCCTGAACACTGTGTGCCCGACCGGGTACGCGAACAGTGACCGTGTCGAAATACCTCTCCACGCACACCTCAACACCAGCTTCCTTGAGATGGAAGGAGAGGAGGCGGGTGAGGTCGTGGACGCGAGTAGCGATCGCTCGGAGACCCTGGGGGCCGTGCCACGAGGCATACAGGGCAGCCATAACGGCGAGCAGCACCTGCGCGGTGCAGATGTTGGAGGTGGCCTTCTCGCGTCGGATGTGTTGTTCGCGGGTCTGGAGAGCAAGACGATGGGCGGTCCTTCCAGCAGCGTCGACCGAGACACCCACAAGACGTCCCGGAAGAATCCTGCGGTGCTTCTCCCGTATGGCGAGGAACCCGGCGCTCGGTCCTCCGAAGCCCATCGGAACGCCGAACCGCTGCGTTGAGCCCACAACAACATCGGCGCCAGAATCTCCGGGCGGAGTGAGGACGCAGCAGGCGAGAAGGTCGGAGACCACCACGAGGAGAGCGCCAATGCGGTGAGCTGCGGCGGCAACCGGAGCAAGCTCGCGAAGCTCACCGCTCGACCCCGGATACGACGCGAGCACGCCGAACGTTCCCTCCGGGAGCTGCTGCAGTTCATCGGAAACTACAACGGAGATTCCAAGTGGTTCGGCACGGGTGATGAGCACGGCGAGTGTCTGCGGATGGGTATCGGCATCGACCACGAAGGTTTCACCTGCGTCGGGGTTGGCACGAAGAGCGAGGGTCATGGCTTCAGCGGCGGCCGTGGATTCGTCGAGCATTGAAGCGTTGGCCAGTTCCATCCCTGTGAGGTCGCACACCATCGTCTGGAAGGTGAGAAGCACCTCGAGTCGACCTTGGGAGATCTCCGGTTGGTACGGCGTATAGGCGGTGTACCAGGCGGGATTCTCGAGAACGTTCCGCCGAAGAACCGGCGGCGTGATCGTGCCGTAGTAACCCTTCCCGATCATCGATGTGCGCACTGAGTTGCTTCTCGACAACTCTGCGAGCGCTTGGAGCACGTGCTGCTCATCGCGTGGTTCAGGAAGCGCAAGACGCGCCCGTTCTCTGATCGCTGGAGGCACAACGGTGTCGACGAGTTCATCGATGGACTGGTAACCAACAGCGGCGAGCATGGTTTCTATCTCGCCGACGGACGGGCCGATATGACGACGGACGAAGCTGTCAGGGATGGGGGAGTACGGGTCAGATTCGATCATGGAGGTCCTCCGGTGATCCGGCTCTAGGCCGGCACTCGCGATGCGAGTCGGATACGGACCCCGATCTGTCGTTGGACCTGAGAGTTTCATCAAAGCAACAAAATCGCATCCGTTTGAACTCAGAGAGAGTTCGTGCGGCTGCGACGACGGCCTTGATTTTCCCCGTCGGTGAGACCGCGTTCAGACGAACCGGCCTGCTCTCCAGAGTTGCCTACGTCTGCGGTACAGGTACCTGAGAGTTTCCCGGGGGGTTGCTCCTTCGGCGCCGACTCGGGTCGATCTCTCCCGCAGACGATGGTTGGCTTCAGTTGTGGTCTGAAGCTAGTCCAGAAGTTCCGGTTCGTCGCGGAGGATCACGCTGTGCAGCGGCTGGAATGAGAACCATCCCGCGAAATGACTCCCCACCTGCGAATGGGTGAGTCGGGCGGCCTCGGGGTCGATCAGGATCGGCTCTCCTGCGGCCATGGCCAGAAGCTGCGCCTGGCAACTGCGTTCCATTGTGATGAACCACCACGCAGCTTCGTCGACTGAATGTCCGACGGTGAGAAGTCCGTGGTTCCGAAGAATTGCTGCCTTGCGGTCGCCGAGTCCTTCGGCGATCCGCTTGCCCTCGGAGGTGTCGAGCACAACACCGGTGAAGTCATCGAACAGGACATGGTCGTCGTAGAAAGCGCAGGAGTCCTGGGTGATCGGATCGAGGAGTCGACCGAGTGAGGAGAAGGACTTGCCATAGATGGAATGCGTATGGGCGGCGGCGATGACGTCGGGCCGCTCCGCGTGAACCTGCGAATGGATGGCGAACGCCGCTTGATTGATCGCGTAGTCACCTACGACGATCGTGCCGTCATGATCAACACAGACGAGATCAGAGGTACGAATGAGGCGGAAATCGACACCGAATGGATTGAGCCAGAAGCGATCCGGGAATTCGGGATCACGAACGGTGATGTGACCCGCAACGCCCTCGCCGAAACCGAATCTTCCGAACAGCCGAAATGCCGCGGCAAGGCGTTGCTTGCGATGCAGACGCTCTGCGGCCACGTCCTCGAACTCAGGGAATTCGTAGGGGATCGGCTTACTCTTCCCGGCCATCAGCGCTGACTCCGGTTCTTGCATGAGTTCGGGCATCGTGTCCTCATCTTTTCGAGCAATGTTCTCGAAAGGAGTCTAGAAGCCCAATGATCTCGTGGTGCGTGGGTCGCTCCTGAGCGGTCCTTGTCGGTCGTCGCGATCCGTGGTTGACTGAGAGCCAATTCAGAGGCGTCATGTGAGGGGAAGTCCGGTGTGAATCCGGCGCTGTCCCGCAACCGTGTGCCGAGGAGCAAAGCAGGGGAGACCATGCTGAGCTTCGAGGCGAGTCGGATCACCGAACCTGTCGCTCAGACTCAACCACCATCACCGTGGAACGTGATGCCGAGTCCGAGA
>CAEMXZ010000027.1_pt1 | contig 24839 bp, 28 predicted proteins | sample 7263481 | NCBI WGS metagenome assembly CAEMXZ01 (sample SAMEA6813769, study PRJEB35770) | uncultured Microthrixaceae bacterium | biome: Freshwater; feature: Freshwater reservoir; material: water | place: Czech Republic | collected 2017-04-14 | depth 0.5m m
CAATGAGGGAAGGTATCCGCTCTCCGTCTGCGGGAGCGTCACGCCGAGTCGATGATCGACAGCGCCGTGGTGATGGTGAGGTCGACGGCAGTTCGTCGTGCCGTGCCTCTCGGCTGTCGGAGGATCACGTCGTGCACGGATGCGTCGATCGTGGCCACGACCATCCGCGCGATCAGACTCCTCCGTCGTGTGTCTTCGATTCGAAGTGCGAGAAGTTCCGATGCCATGTCGACCAGATGGGTTCTCGCTCGGTCGAGCTCGACGTTGATCTCGTGAGCGCGAGGTGCCCGATGCATGACGAGGAGGTGCAACTCGTCGAGCTCGTGTTGTCCGACGAGGAAGTTGACGACGCTCCTGATGAGGGCATCAAGACCTGACTCGGCTTTCAGGCCGCTCAGCAGTTCGGTGAGTCCCGCGGTGGCAAAATCGATGTGCCGTTTTGTGAGCGCAACGAGCAGAGCGTCCTTGTTCGGGAAGTACTGATACAGCGACCCCACTGAGACGCCGGCCTCGTCAGCAATGTCGTTGGTGGTCGCCCCGGCGTATCCCTCCTCGTGGAAAATGCGAGCCGCCGCATCGAGGATGCGTTCGACCGTGCGCCGGGAACGCTCCTGGAGCGGAGATTTGCGCGGGGACACGGGTGAGTCGTTCACGGGATGAAGGGCGAAGAATGCGAGTGGAAACAACCTGAGGATTGCTCGCATCCTATGGGTCATGGTCGTGGTCGAACGCTCTACTTCCATCGAGGCCCCTGCCGAGGCCGTCTGGGCTGCGGTCAAGACGCCCGCGGCCTTTCGAACGGTGACGCGTCGCCTCCTGGCAATGCCGGTCATCCGTGGCCGCCATGATCAATGGCGCTCGGGCGAGACCGTGGTTGGGTGGGTATTCCTTTTCGGTTTTCTGCCCTTCTCGCGACACCATCTGCACATTGCATCGATTGACGATGCGACGCGGACTCTGCGCAGCCGTGAGTTCGGTGGGTCGATCAGGGTCTGGAACCACGACATCGAGGTCGTGCCGATCGACGCGACGACCTGCCGCTACCGGGACCGGATCGAGATCGATGCCGGGATCATGACGCCGGTGGTTGTCCGGTACGCCCGGTGGTTCTACCGGATGCGTCAACGGCGTTGGCGTTCCCTTGCGAAAGGACTGAGATGGTGACACGGATGACCGACGAGATCCGAGATCGCATCGACACCAACCTCGTCGAGGCGAAAGAGGCTCGAGGTCGGGGTGACTGGGTCCGTTGCTGGCAACTCCTCGAAGATGCGCACGTGCTGAGCCAGCCATGGGCGTGGCCACACACTCGGGTGCACTCAGGGATGCTCGCCTCTGCGTGGCGGTCACGTGACCGACGAGAGATCCGTGGGCAAGTACTGCGGCTGCTCGTGGGGGGACCGGCGTCGACAGTCGGCAGGTACCCGATCGGTAACAGCGGTCGTGCCCGTGTTCCTGCAACGCGAGCGATGCCCGTGCAGCCTGACCTGGCCGAGATGCTGCAGAGGGCAGGCCAACGGGCCTCATGAACCTTTCGTGGAGCTGGGGGGAATCGAACCCCCGTCCGCTAAGTGATGACTGTCCGCGCTACGACCATTCCCGAGTTTTGTGGCTTACGGCTGCCACTCCGCCGGGTCGGTTGGGACCGAAGTCCCGCCGCCGGATCTTTCTCCGATGTCAGTGGTCTTTCCCACCGTCAGCCTTCTTTCAGGCTGTCACTCTCTGCTTCTGTTGCCGGGCTGCAGTGAGATGGCCCCGTGCGCCATTACTGGTCACTGTGTCTCTCTTTGGTCTGAGTTATCAGGCCGCGAGAGCGAACTCGCCATCGGCGGTTCTATTTTTGCCCCCGTTTAAAGAGTCTGAGGCAACTCTGGTCGCACGATCCAGCCTCCGGTCTCAACGTCGAAACCGATCAGCCCCAGATCGTTGCCGCCTTTTCTCCGGCGACACCGACACGCTAGCGGGTGGCTGCGACATCCGATCCTGGGGTTTCACTGACCGGATCGAATTCGCCGCTGTGTTGAGTAGTTCACGCCCTACTTGGGGGCGTCCTTCATGAAGGCAAGCACCTCGGTCAGAGCCAGCGAGACCCCGGACATGTGGTCGCCTCCGGCGAAGGTTTTCATGGTGACGTCGGTGCCGTTGTCCCGGTAGCGCGCCTCGGTCGCAGCCACAGCGGCGGGGGAGACGATGTCATCGGCTGCTCCGACAGTGAGCAGAACAGGTGCAGGAATCGGTTCTTGGCCAGCAGAGTTCTCCGCCAACTTCACCGACCATGGCGCATCGGTTCCCGGGTTGCGCCTCCAGAACGTGCCGGCGTCGAGCGCGGTCTGGATCTGTCCCCACAGCGGAATCACCGACGGTTCACCCACCGAGCAGGCAGTAGCGATGTTGTCGGCCAGTTTCCAAGAGGATCTATCGAACAGAGATTCGGAAGTGAATCCTTCATCAAGGGGTACGGACCCGTTCGTGTCAGGGAACCATTTCGACCATGAGCCACCGAGGAATCCACCGAGCAATGCGCCGGTGACGGTGGTGTGGTCCTCGCGGAAGATCTGGTCGAGTTCACCGGAGGGTGCCATAGCGGCAACTGATGTGAGGCGAAGTTCGGGTGCGTAACTCACTGCGAGTTGCCCGGCGAACAGTGCGGCCTGTCCGCCCTCGCTATGGCCGTAGGCGGCGACACGATCGCTGCGCTTCGCGTCGGGTACGTCCTCAATAGCGCGCACGATGTCGAGCATCGAATGCCCGAGGCTGTCACCGACCATGTACGGGTGCGGTCCGAATCCGTCGATACCGAGGCCTTCATAATCGGGTGCGGCAACGATCCATCCCGCATCGATCAACTGCTGGGCGCCTGCGATGTTGCCGTCGGGGACCTTCTGGCGCGAGGGCGCGCACGCAGTCGCGATGCCAGTGGTGGGATGGCCCCACACCGCAACTGGTCGGTCATCGCCTGACCCATTGGGGAGCAGCACGATGCCGGTCTCGATCGTGGCGGTCTGTGGAAGTAACCCCTCATGGGTGCCTTCTGAGGTGAACATGACCCGCCAACCGCGTGCATGGGCGATCGAGGACTCGAACACCGCAGCCCGGATGAGCACCCCGGGCGCTTGGGGCGTCATGGTCGGTGGTGCATAGAACTCCGCATCGGAAATCGGACTCTCATGGATCTCGGCCGTGAACGTGATCGGCGCCGTGGAGTCCTTCGTCGAATCGCTACACGAGGCCGTGACGATCGTCACTAGACCGATGAGCAGTAGTGCCGTGGTTCGGATCGGGCGCATCGTTCTCCAGATGGTCGAGGTGGTGAAAGGCTAGTGATACAGCGCCGAGCGTTCCGATACGTCAAAAGGAGGTCGTCCCATGGGGGAGAAGAGCTATGACATCACTACTCGGTCATCGGCTTCGCCAGCGGTGGTATTCGCTGTGCTCGTCGACGGCCCTGGTTGGAAACGGTGGACCAGTCTTGGTCATGCCACCTACGAGGCCGAGGGACTGCCTGCGCCACATGGAGTTGGTGCCATTCGACTGTTCGGCGCTGGGTTCGGGCCGAAATCGCGCGAGCAGGTCGTCGAGTACGAACCCGACCACCACTTTGCCTATATCTCGCTGTCGGGACCGCTGCCGATGAAGGACTATCGGGCCGACGTCCGCCTCACGCCAGATGCCGATGGCGGCACGCACATCTCGTGGAAAGGTTCCCTCCGCTCGTCGATGCCGGGGATGGGTTGGTTCATCACCCGGATGGTCAACGGATTCGCGAAGGGACTTGTTGTTGAGTCCGAACGGGTGGCGGCATCCGATGGTTCGGCCGACACCGCCTGAAGCCGAATCGGGCCTTCCTGCGCGGCTCGCCGCAACTGCGACTCAGTCCTCGCCGCGTTTACGGGCCCGTCCCATCGCCTGCTGAGCCTCTCGCATGGCATCACGTTCTGCGATCGCGTGGCGCTTATCGCCTTTGCTGCGACCACGGGCAAGACCGAGTTCGATCTTGGCCTTTCCATCCTTGAAGTAAATCGAGAGCGGCACCAACTGCAATCGTTCGAGATCGACGCGCATACGCCAGCGATCGATCTGCTCGCGGTGCATGAGCAGCTTCCGCTTGCGATCGGGCTCGGGGAGATCATGGGCTCCGGTACTCGAGTGCGGGGCGATATGCATGCCGATCAGCCACGCTTCACCGCCTTCAAATCGGGCATGTGACTCCTTGATCTGCACCTGAGCATCGCGCAGCGACTTGACCTCGCTGCCGCGCAACATCACGCCACACTCGACAGTGTCGAGGATGTCGTAGTCGTGACGAGCCGAGCGGTTGGTGGCCACGACCTTCATGCCAGCGTTGTCGTTGCCCGAAGCCATAGGGAGCGCAGGCTATCGGTCGAGAACCGCTCCGGGCAGTGCTCCGGAGTCAGCCACCGATAGGTGAGCCGCCGGGAGTGGGGATCCGGCAGGGCCCGTCGATGTCGAGCACCCGGTTGAGTCGACCCTGCGAGAGCCACATGCCGACGCAGACACTGAGGTCCACGATCTCGGCATCGGAGTAGGCCGCACGCATGCGTGCCCAGAACGTGTCGTCCATGGCGAGATGATTCTCGGCGAACAGCGCAGCGAATTCGGCGGCGAGTGATTCACGCTCGCTGAAGCCCTCCCAGGAGAGGTCGCCGATATGCGCGTAGAAGTCCTCGTCGATCGAGTCGGCCTCCGGCGAGCGGGATGCCACATCGCGAGCAGAGCGCCAGTTGAGGCACAGCGAGCAGTCATTGATCTGGGCGATGCGAACCCTGGCTGCCTCGAACTCGCGTAGTGGGAGTTTCGAGTGTTCATAGACCGCCGAGGACAACTGGGCAGCGGGCACGGTGAGTTCGGGGGCGGCACCGACCCATGCGTGCATGAGCGGGTCCTGACCTTCGGGGACGGCAAGTCTTGGCATGTCGACAGGATACGACTGACTGATGGTCCACCGTTCCCCGCGGGTCGGAGTGCGCTTCGCGGTTCGGCCGTCCGCGTCTCGCACCAGCGATCAGCCCTATCCTTCCGACCGTGCTCACCATCGGTCAGTCGGTGTATTTCGATCTCATCGCCCATCTCATCGATGGTCTTCCCGATGAGGCCTGTGGGTTGTTCGCAGGGACGGTTCAAGAGGACGGACACGCAACGGTCTCCCGCTTCTATCCAAGCGTCAATGTGGCGGCCTCGAGTCGGGTGTACACCATCGACCCCAAGACCCATCTGCGCGTAGATATCGATGCCGAGGACGCCGGTCTTGAGATCCTCGGTGTGGTTCATTCCCATACACATACCGAGCCCTATCCGTCGCCGACCGATGTGCAGCAGGCCCCTGACCCCGCGTGGCACTACATCATCGTGTCTTTCCGCACAGGGGTGCCGGCACTGAGGTCTTATCGGATCATCGACGGCGCCATCTCCGAAGAGGCGGTTTCTCTGGCGGGGGACTAGAATCCCTACCTGTTCGGTCAACAATCTGACCGCAGCACCTGACCCCCCGTCACCACTGCAATCAATCACCAATGCATCGAATCAACACTGCAACGAATCAACACTGCAGCGATTCACTCTTGCAACGAACCCCCCTGAAGGTTTCCATGGCTGTGTATTCCTCGGTTCTCGACATGATCGGCAACACGCCGATGGTCGACGTCTCCGTACTCAGCCCGAATCCGGCTGTGCGCATCCTCGGCAAGATGGAGAGTCAGAATCCCGCCGGGTCGGTGAAGGATCGCATTGCGCTCAACATGATCCTCGAGGCTGAAGCCGATGGCACCCTGACACCGGGTCAAACCATCATCGAACCCTCATCGGGCAACACCGGTATCGCCATGGCGATGATCGCTCGGATCAAGGGCTATCCGATCAAGATCGTGCTCCCCGAGAACGTGTCGATCGAGCGACGTCAACTGCTCGAGATCTTCGGCGCGGAGATCATCCTTTCGCCCGGTAGTGAGGGGTCCAACGGAGCGGTCAAGCGAGCCATAGTTCTCGCCGACGAACACCCCGAGTGGGCGTTCCTCTATCAGTACGCCAATGAGGCCAACCCCCGTGCGCACTATGAGCACACCGGTCCGGAGATCTGGGCCGACTGTCCCGAGATCACGCACTTCGTCGCCGGACTCGGAACAAGTGGAACCCTCATGGGCGTCGGCACCTTTCTCAAGGAAAAGAACCCCGATATCAAGTTGCTTGCTGTCGAACCGCCGCTTGGTGAATCGGTCGAGGGTCTGCGCAATCTCGATGAGGGCTACATCCCGCCGGTTTACGAGAAGTGGGGTGGCCCCGAGTTGCTCGACGGAAAACGAATCGTGCGGCCCCGCGAGTCCATCGAATACACCCGACTTCTGGCCGAGAAGTGCGGCATCTTCTGTGGCATCTCTGCTGGTGCGGCGCTCGCTGGTTCAGTACGCGTTGCATCGCAGATCGAATCGGGAACGATCGTGTTCATCGTGTGCGACGGTGGCTGGAAGTACCTCTCCACCGGCGCCTGGACCGATGACATCGACGAGGTTGTCGAGCGAGCGCAGAAGATCATCTACTTCTAGCGTTCTCGCGGCCTTCTGCGGCAGAGCGCATCGGCCGGGCACAGCGACGCCCGAACTACCCTCGTCTCGTGGATTCTCGGCCCATCGGAATGTTCGACAGCGGTTTCGGCGGGCTTACCGTGGCGCGTGCGCTGATCGATCTACTTCCGGCCGAGGACCTTGTGTATGTGGGTGATACCGGCCGATATCCGTATGGGCCGCGACCGCTCGACGAGGTTCGGGAGTTCGCTCTTGAGATCGCCGGACATCTCGTCGCGAATCACGACGTCAAGCTGATCGTTGTTGCCTGCAACACCGCATCCGCCGCCGCACTCACTGAACTGCAGGAGACCATGCCGATCCCGGTGGTCGGCGTGATCGAACCCGGCGTGCGGTCGCTCGTCAGTGCTACCCGGAGCGGACACATCGGCGTGATCGGCACGGTTGGCACAATCGGATCCGGGGCCTACCAGTCAGCCGTTGAACGCACCGGCGCAGCGGTCACTCTCAGCTGCGCAGCGTGCCCCGGCTTCGTGGAATTCGTCGAACGAGGGGATACCGATTCCGATCAGGTTCATGTTCTCGCAGAGCGACTTCTGGCTCCATTGTGCGACGCCGGCATCGACACGCTGCTGCTCGGTTGCACCCATTACCCGTTTCTTGCCCGCACCATCACCGACGTGATGGGCCGAGACGTGGTGCTCGTCGATTCGGCCGATGAGACCGCGTTCCGCATCCGCGAATTGCTGGCCGAGCTCGGACTTGAACGCGCTGGCGAAGGGCGATTCGGTCACCATGTCTTCGAATCTTCGGGTGATGTCGAGATCTTCCGTCGGCTGGGTCGCAACATGCTTGGTCCCGAACTCGACGATGTGAGGTCAGTGGCATGGACCTGACCCTCACTGTGCTCGGTTGTTCGGGGAGCTACCCGGGGGCCGACTGCCCCTGCAGCGGATATCTCGTGCAATACGGAGCAACTGCGGTTGCCGTGGACCTCGGTCCGGGGTGTCTGTCGAATCTCCAGCGGCATATCGAACTCCCGGAGCTCTCCGGTGTGGTGCTGAGCCACGCCCATCCGGATCATTGGGTTGATCTCTCGGGACTGCACGTGGCGCTGAAGCATCGCTTCGGCTCAGAGGGTCTTCCCGTCTACGGCACTTCGGCGAATCGCGAGATGGCTTCGCTGGTCACCGGATCTTTCGACCCGACGTTCGTGTGGAACGACACCGGCGACGAAGACGTCTTCGTCATCGGTGATCTTCGGTTCACTCTTTCGGCCACCGACCATTACATCGAGACCTACGCAGTTCGTATCGACGACCCACAGGGGCGTTCAATCGCCTATTCGGCGGACACCGGTCCGGAGTGGGCGCTGTCGAAACTCGGTTCCGATATCGATCTGGCGTTGCTCGAAGCCACGTATGGCACTGATGAGGAGCGGGGAGAGTTGCTGCATCTTTCGGCACACGATGCCGGACTCATGGCACGAGACGCTCGCGCTCGTCGACTCGTACTCACCCACTTCTGGCCCGACACCGATCTGTCCGTGCACGCGCGCAACGGCGCCGAGGCCTACGGTGCAGCGGTCACCATCGCTTCCCCCAATGAGAGGTACTCACTATGAGACCAGACGGACGCCAACCCGACGAGCTTCGCGACATCGTCATCGAGCGCGACTTCACTGATGCCGCCGCCGGCTCGGTACTCATCCGCTCCGGCAAGACCATGGTGCTGTGTACTGCATCGGTCGACGAGGATGTCCCGCGCTGGATGCGCGGCAGCGGCAAGGGCTGGGTCACCGCCGAGTACTCGATGCTCCCCGGCGCCTCTCCCGAACGTGTTCGTCGAGAGGTTTCGAAGGGTTCCCCATCCGGGCGTACCCATGAGATCCAGCGACTGATCGGTCGATCGCTGCGTGGCGTCTGCGATATGCGCGCACTTGGCGAGCGGCAGATCCAGATCGACTGCGATGTCTTGCAGGCCGACGGCGGCACTCGCACTGCGGCGATCACAGCGGGATATCTCGCGCTGCATGATGCGCTCACGAGACTTGTGCAGGCGGGCACGATCTCGACCCATCCCCTCACCGAACTGTGCGCGGCAATCTCTGTGGGCATTGTCAACGGGCAACCCGTGCTCGATCTTCCGTATGTGGAGGACTCTGCTGCGGAGGTCGACATGAATGTGGTGATGACCGAGAGTGGCAAGTTCCTCGAGGTTCAGGGCACTGCTGAGGGCATGAGCTTCAGTCGGGAGGAACTCGACACGATGCTGGAACTCGCAAGCACAGGAATCGAAGAACTCTTCCTGCTCCAGCGACTCCTCATCGCCGACGCCCCCGAACCGCGCCTCATCGGTCGCTGAACGATGGAGTTGGTCTGCGCCAGCGCCAACCCGGACAAAGTTGCAGAGATCGCTTCGATCCTTGCTGCCGCCGGGGTTGAATTGTTGGCCAGGCCGGCTTCTGTTGCCGATGTCATCGAGGACGCCGACACACTCGTCGGCAACGCGCGGCTCAAGGCAGTCGCTATCGCTGAAGCCACTGGGCTGCCGGCGGTGGCCGATGACACCGGCCTCGAGGTCGATGCCCTCGGCGGCGTACCAGGGGTGCGGTCTGCTCGGTTCGCCGGTGAGCACGCCACCTACGACGAGAATGTCGAATTGCTGCTCGCTCGACTCGACGCCGCCGCAGCGATGAGTCCCGAACAGCGGACGGCGAGGTTCCGCACAGTGGTGCTGCTGCGATGGCCAGACGGGAACGAGCTGGTCGTCGAGGGAGTCTGTGAGGGCGTGATCACCGCAGAGCGACGAGGAACGAACGGATTCGGATACGACCCGGTGTTCGCTCCCGTGGAAGCAGGCGGATCCACCTTCGCTGAACTCGACGCTGCGCAGAAGCACGCCATCAGTCACCGGGGTCGTGCCCTGCGAGCATTGGCTTCGGCACTCGGGAACCGCTGATGGATGAGCCACCGAGTTTCCTGCCGCCACCGCCCGGCGATAGTTCCTCCGGCGTCGTCGGCGACGAAGCCCAAGTCCCGTTCGGCTGGCCCAACCATTCTCCCCCAGTGATTGATCGACCGGTCATCCGATGGGGGATGGGTGACGTGCTGATCGGTCTCTTCCTGTGGATCCTCGGAGGAGTTGTCGCAAGCGTCATCGTCTTGTTGGTGACCGATAGCAGCCCCGGCTCGGGCGGCAATCTCGCGGATCTCGGATTGGGGGCCATCGTTGTCAGCCTCGTCGCCGGGTGGCCGGGGTTCTTGGGCTGGCCGATCTTCGCCACATGGTTGAAGGGACAACGGAGCCTCACAAAGGACTTCGGACTCCGGATCGCAGCTGTCGATGTCGGTTGGGGAGTTCTGGGTGGGTTCAGCGCACTCTTTCTCTCCGTGGTCGCCGGAATTGTTTGGCGGGTACTTTCACAATCCCCCGAACCATCCAATGCCGAATTCCTGCCCACGAGTCCCTCCGCCGGGACGGCAATCGCTCTGCTGATCCTTGTTGCGGTGTGCACACCGATCATCGAGGAACTGTTCTTTCGCGGACTGTTCCTGCGAGCGGTCGGCCGACGGTTCGGCCTGCCTTGGGCGGTGGTGGCGAGTTCGCTCGTGTTCGGCCTCCTGCATTTTCAGGGCAGCGGGTTGCACGGACTGTTCATTTCTGGTGTGACCGCTACCTATGGAGCTGTGTTCGCGCTCCTTGTGATTCGTTCTGGAGGTCGACTGGGTCCATCGATCGTTGCCCACATGGTCGTGAACGGCGTCGGCGTCGTCGCTGCGCTCTACCTGGCCTGAATCATGCAAGCCGTTTCGCTGCGACATGGTTTCGGTGCGGCATGGTTTCGACCGGGCAAGCGGTCGGTCCGGAATCTGTTGACAGTAGATCTGTCACTTCCTACGGTGGGCATTGGTCGGCCTCGTTGATCGAGACCCTCTCCACGAACCGGAATGGCCAACGGTCATATCCCGAAAGGTATCCATGACTGGCGGTTCCTCCTCACAGACTGATGGTTCGCAACTCACATTGGTGGGGACCTACGGCTCGCCGTACTCGATGAAGATGCGTGCGGTTCTGCGCTACCGACGCATTCCGTTCACCTGGGTCATCCAAGGGACCGACGCCGAGAAGGCCCTGCCCCAGCCGAAGGTTGCGCTCATCCCGGTCATCGGGTTCCCCGATGCTTCGGGCGAGGTCACCGAGGTTATGGTCGACTCGACTCCACAGATCGCTCGCCTTGAGCGCGAGTTCGCCGAAGATCGAAGCCTCGTGCCCACCGACCCCGTCGTGGCCTTCCTCGACAGACTTGTCGAGGATTACGCCGACGAGTGGGTCACGAAGATGATGTACCACTACCGCTGGTACCCGCCTGAGTCCATCGAGCGTGCCGGAAAGTTGCTCCCGCGCTGGCCCGCACTGCGGGCTTCCGATGAAACTCTCGATCGTTTCGGTCAGTTCATGATTGATCGCCAGACCGGGCGTCGAGCCCTCGTCGGCTGCACTGATGAGAACGCGCCGATCGTCGAGTCGGCATACGTTCGATTGCTCGGTCTTCTCGACGAGGCATTCCGGCAGAACGACTTTCTGTTCGGTTCCCGCCCGGGTAGCAGCGACTTCGGATTGTTCGGCCAGCTCAGTCAGCTGGTGATTGTGGAACGACCGTCGACCGATCTCTGTCTTGAGCACGGCGCACGTGTGTACAGCTGGGTCAATCGGGTGGATGATCTTTCTTGGTGGGCCGTCGAAGGTGACGATGGTTGGTGCGGACGAGATGACCTGCCCGAAACTCTCGCTCCGATTCTCGCCGAGATCGGAGCAACGTACGCAGTGTTCATGTTGGCCAACGACGCTGCTTCTCGCTCGGGATCAGATGAGGTTGTCTGTGAGATCGATGGCCGGGAATTCCGCCAAGCACCGTTCGCGTACCAAGTGAAATGTCTGCAGTGGATGCGTGAGGATTTCTCTGCGCTCAGCGATGACGACCAAAGAGCGGTTCTCAACATTCTGACTGGGTCAGGATGCGAGCAGCTGTTCCAGTGATGCCCGACTCACCCCAGCAGGTGACCGAACCGGTCACGCTGTTCGGTCATTGGATCTGTCCATATTCGGTCCGGGTCGAGTTCATGCTGGCGCACCTCGATCTTCGTTACGAGACGATCGAGGTCCCTCCAACGGCAGCTCGCCCGAAGGGATTCGTCGTTCCCGTGGAGTTCGTGGCGAACAGCCCGAAGGGTGAGATCCCGATGATCCGCACGGATGGTCGGTACCTGAGCGACAGCCTTCCGATACTCGATTTCCTCAACCCACTGGAGACTCCTGCTGCTCGAGATGCGGCTCGATGGGTCGATACGACCGTGTTTCCGCCGATGATCGGGGTGTACTACGGGACCGACGCAACGAAGATTCAGCGAGCTGCCGATGCGCTTAACAATGCGCTGGGGGAGTTGGAGATTCGGTTGGCTTCGGCTGATTGGTTGGCCGGCACCGAGCCAACCATGGCCGAAGCCGCGCTCGTTCCGCTCTACGTGCGCCTCGACGGGTTGAGGGCTCTTGGCTTCAACGCAGTTCTGCCCCGGCGAGTTCATGAGCACGCCGCTCGTGTTCTCGACCTACCCGCCGGCCGGAAGGTGCAGTGGTCCGCAGAGCAGACCGAGGAGTTCATCTGGCGGTTAAGCACCTATCGAGAGCGCTCCCAGCGCCGGACTGGGATCGATTGACAGAAATCGGCCCACCACTGAACCAGGTGGTCCGCTGCGTAGGGGATGTGTGTGCGAGCGGGGGGATTTGAACCCCCACATCCTTTCGGACGCCAGGACCTAAACCTGGTGCGTCTGCCAATTCCGCCACGCTCGCTGGTGGTGAACCCGACGGTAGCGGCTGGGCGTCGGCGGCAAGTCACGCCCGGGCGCATCGCGCGATGCGAGTAGGGCTGTAGCCTTCCTGCGCACGGGCCAAGGCCCATCCCGACTTCTCTGGAGGAACTCCGATGCAGCAACCCCCGATCGCACCGCAGGTGGCAGCAGCCTCCATCGCTGACCCGGGCGCGGATATCTTCCGCATGCTTCTTCGCGACCGCATCGTGGTTCTCGGCAGCGATGTCAACGACAACGTGGCCAACCAACTGGTGGCGCAGTTGCTCTATCTCGAGGGCGAAGATCCCGAGAAGGACATCTGGCTCTACATCAACTCGCCCGGTGGTTCGATCTCGGCCGGTATGGCGATCTACGACACCATGCAGTTCGTGAAGCCCGACGTCGGGACCATCTGCATGGGCATGGCTGCCTCGATGGGTCAGTTCCTGCTCTGTGCAGGTGCGGCTGGCAAGCGCTACTCGCTCCCGCACGCCCGGATCATGATGCATCAGCCCCTCGGCGGCATCCAGGGACAGGCCTCCGACATCGCCATTCAGGCTGAGCAGATGGCCTACATCAAGCGCCTCATGGCCGAGCGGATCGCCTCGCACACGGGCCAAGAAGTCGATCAGATCGAACGCGATTCTGAACGTGATCGTTGGTTCACAGCGTTGCAGGCCAAAGAATACGGAATCGTCGACAACGTCATCGAGCGCCGCGGCGAACTCTGATTCCACCTCCTGTACCGATCCTCTGAGATCAGTGCAGCGGTTCATTCAGAAGCGTTTCGGAGTCGATTGAAGTCCGTTTCGCGTCTCAGGGTGTGACGGAACTTGAGGAATCCCCGAGATCCAGATTGCAGTTCTGCGCGGCCCAATCCTGCACTGCTTGCCCTGCGGCGGTGATTCCGTCGATTTCCGCCTCACGGCGGGCGAGGGAATCGGCGAGCACCTTTCGTCGATCAGCTGGTGCGGCCGCATCAACTTCTTGGAGTAGCGACCCCACGAACTCCGAAAGGGTTGAGACTTGGGTTTCAATCTCCTTCGGGGACACCGGGGCAGATGCTTTGAGGGCGTGCACCTGCGGAGCCAGCGTGGTTGGATCGAGCGAGGTCAGTGCGTTGTCGAGGTTCTTTGCCTGATCGAGCTGCGCGCAAAGAGCAGCTACTGATCTGACTGGTTCGCCGGACTGCTTCAGGAGGGTTCCACCCACGACTGCAGCGATGAGAAGCACGCCGACGGCCACGACCATGATCAGCCGCCGCCGGCTGTTGGTGTCGGGGGCGTCGGGCACGGTGTCAGCGCTTGTCGGCGGACTCAGCGATGGTTCGGAGTTCCGCAGTTGCGTGCGCGAAACCTTCCGGATCTCGGAACATCGCGCTGCCCGCTACGAACGCATTGGCTCCGGCGCTCGTGGCTGCGGCAATGGTTGCCGGACCGATGCCGCCATCCACCTCGAGATCGATGGCGAAACCGCTGGCGTCGATCATGGACCGGATCCTGGCGATCTTGGGCTCCATCGAGGCGAGGTACGACTGGCCACCGAAGCCGGGATTCACAGTCATGACGAGAATCAGTTCAGTGAGATCGAGCACATCGGCGACGACCTCGGCGGGTGTGCCCGGGTTGAGGGCCACGCCGGCCGCAGCTCCGAGCTCCCGGATCCGACCGAGAGTTCGATGCAGGTGCGTGCATGCTTCAGCGTGCACGGTGATTCGAGAGCAACCAGCGGCCACCATCGACTCAAGGATCCACGTAGGTTCCGTAACCATGAGGTGCGCCTCGAACGGCAGATCAATGAGCGGGCGGGTCGAGGCGATGATGTCGGCACCGAATGACAGGTTGGGGACGAAGTTGCCGTCCATGACATCCCAGTGGATGCGATCGACGCCACCGGCCTCAAGCGCGACGCAGGCCTCGCCGAGTTTCGAATAGTCGGCGGTGAGCACCGAAGGCAGGATCTCGATCGGGCGGGTCGTGTCGGTGCTCGTCATTCGGGCCTTCCGGAATCGGTGGAGCGGGCGTTCGGACGATACAGGCCTACGCTGCACGAGTGACCGATCATTTCGAAACCTCGCCGCGACGACCGACCGAGATCGTTCGCGCCGAACGCCTCGTTGCCGGAGGAGCGGCCCTTTCGAGACGCGAGGACGGCCAGATCGTTCTCGTCACCGGGGCGCTCCCGGGGGAGTTGGTCGAAGTTCGTGTCGAGCGGCGCAGCGGAACGGAACGAGGGCGGATGCTGCAGATCCTCGAACCCTCCGATCAGCGGATAGAACCGGTCTGTCCGCATGTGCTCGAGGGATGCGGTGGGTGTGACCTCGCGTCTCTTGCCCCGGCGTCGCAGCAATCTGTGAAGGCTGACCTCGTTCGGGATTCCCTGCGTCGTCTGGGCCGCATCAGCGACGCGGTCGTTGAGGAGGGGCCGGTGCTCGACGCATGGGGGTTCCGCACCACTCTGCGAATGGCGGTTGTCGACGGTCGGGCCGGGCTGCGAATGGCCGAGAGTCACGATGTCGTCGGTCTCGAACACTGTGCTGTGGCCCATCCGCTTCTTGATGAACTCATCGTGGAGGGAAGATTCGGCACTGCCACCGAGGTGCTCCTCCGAGTTGGTGCGCGCACGGGCGAGCGAATGGCGGTCATCACGCCGAACGCTGCTGGGGTTCGCCTGCCGGGTGACGTGCTCGTCGTGGGCGCCGACGAGCTCGCGGCCGGTCGCCGGGCATGGATCCATGAGGAAGTCGCCGGCCGACGCTGGCGCATCTCCGCCGAATCGTTCTTCCAGACCCGTCCCGATGGTGCTGAGGCGCTCGTGCAGGTGGTTCGCACACTTGCCGAGGACGTGCTCGATCTCGAGGAGATCGCCGGTTCACCGCGCACATTGCTCGATGCCTACTGCGGCGTCGGGCTCTTCGCTGGTTCCCTGCTCGATGGGCGCAGCGACTGGCGTGCCGTAGCGGCTGAACGGAGCAGGTCCTCAGTGGCCGATGCCCGCCAGAATCTCGCCGATATCGACGCAAGAGTCGTCGGCACATCGATCGAGCGACTTCGGGCGCCGGGGGCAGATCTCGTTGTGGCCGATCCTTCCCGTTCGGGTCTGGGTCGTGCGGGAGTGAAGGTGCTTGCTTCCGCCGGAGCACCGGTGCTGATTCTCGTGAGTTGCGATCCCGCCGCCGCCGGACGCGATGCGGCGTTGCTTGCTTCCAGTGGCTATCGAGCGGTTCGGTCCGTGCTTGTCGATCTCTTCCCGCATACTCATCACACTGAACTCGTCACGAGATTCGAGCAGGTCGAGGGCTGAGCACCCTCAGCTCCTATTGTTGATCGACTAGGTCGGGATTAGGGTGGACCTATGACTTCCACCCAAGCCCCTGCGCCGATCGACCCTCGAGGTCCTCGCACGAATCAGGCTGTGCTGTCGTGTGCTCTCGTGATTGGATTCGTTCTTGGAGCACAGTGGGTGGCGCCGTTGTTCGCTGTGGTCCTGTTTCTGGGGGCTGCGTTCGGGGCGTCCTATGGGCCGGTGCTCCGGTTTTTCCAAGTGGTCATCAAACCGCGCCTCTCCCCGCCGTCCGAGCTTGAGGATCCCCGGCCGCCGCGCTTCGCCGCCTCGGTGGGTGTTGTGTTCCTCACCGCAGCCTCCGCAGCCTTCGCGGCAGGAGCCAGCACCTTCGGTTGGGTCTTGAGTCTGATTGTCGCCGGCCTGGCTGCCCTCGCGGCAATCTCCGGAATCTGCGTCGGTTGTGAGATGTACGTACTTCTTGTTCGACTGCGAGGCGGGGTCCGCGTCGTCACCGTTGATCGATCCACTGGCCATGGAGCGAGTGCTCGCGATATCCATCACGGAGGCGACACCATGATCCCGGCGGAGTTCCGCGACGGCGCACCGGTCTGGCTCGTGTTCACCACTCAATACTGCGCGGTGTGTCCGAGGATCGTCGAAGAGATACGCACGAAGCGACCCGATGACGCTGTGCACATTCTCGATGTCGCTGATCACACTGCGCTTGCTGCGTCGTACAGGGTGCGTCGTGCTCCCACGGTTTTGCGTGCTGATGCCTCCGGTCTTGTCCTGTCCCGACTCTCGGGGGCTGATGCAGTACTCGTCGAACTCGAAGCGCTGGCGACCACGGAAATCCTTCCCGCCTGAGTCGCCGGACCCGACACGCCTTCGTGTCATCGACTGCGAAACGTTCCAAGGAGAAACCATGCTTGCAGTTCGTGCGATCGGCTTTGATGCGCAGGATCCGCTTTCAGTCCTCGAGGTGGGTGAGGTTGATGAGCCTGTGGTCCCAGATGGATGGGCACTCGTCACCGTCCGCGCCGCCGCGCTCAACCACCATGATCTTTGGAGTCTGAAGGGAGTTGGACTCCGCGAGGAGCAACTCCCGATGATTCTCGGATGCGATGCCGCCGGGGTCGACGAGAACGGCGATGAGGTCATCGTGCACGCAGTCATCGCCGATCCCGATGCCGGTGACGGCGACGAAACACTTGACCCCAATCGTTCTTTGCTCTCGGAGCGTCATCCGGGCGCGCTGGCTGAGCGAATTGCAGTCCCCCGACGCAATCTGATCCCGAAGCCAGCGTCGCTCACGTTCGAGGAGGCGGCATGTTTACCGACAGCGTGGCTCACCGCGTATCGGATGCTCTTCACGAAGGCTTCATTGCGGCCCGGCGACACCGTGCTCATTCAGGGCGCTGGCGGGGGAGTCGCTACTGCGCTCATCGTCCTCGCCCGTAGTGCTGGTCTGCGTGTATGGGTCACGAGTCGTTCCGCACATAAGCGAGCCACGGCCGTCGAACTCGGCGCGCACGCGGCGTTCGACAGCGATGAGCGACTTCCCGCCCGCGTTGACGCCGTGATGGAGACCGTGGGTCGGGCGACATGGAAGCACTCGATCCGCTCGTTGCGGTCAGGCGGAATGGTCGTCGTTTCCGGGGCGACCACCGGCGACGACCCTTCAGCGGATCTCACCCAGGTCTTCTTCCTGCAACGCTCAGTGGTGGGTTCCACGATGGGCACGCGAGGCGAACTGCAGCGTCTCGTTTCGTTCTGCGATGCGTCTGGTGTGCGCCCAGTCATTGATTCCGTGATCCCATTGCATGATGTCCGCGACGGTTTCGAACGGATGCTCGCCGGCGATGCAGTCGGCAAGATCATCTTCAGCGTGTCGTCCTGAACCTGATGTGACTGAAATTTCCTAGCTTTTTTGTCGAATTGCCGCGAACGGTGGCGCGCGATGCGCGACGATCGTGCACCGGTCACGTCGAGGTCGCCCGTCCGGCGGCCGTCCGGAAACCAAGGAGAATGTTGTGAATAAACGAGAACTGGCCGCTGAACTCGCAGAACGGCTCGAGATCGACAAGAAGCAGTCACTCGCATTTATCGATGAGCTGCTGACCACCATCACCGACACCGTTGCCGGTGGAGAGCCTGTCATTCTGAGTGGGTTCGCCAAGTTCGTCCGCGTTCAGCGCGGCCCGCGTCTGGCCCGCAACCCGCAGACCGGTGCCACCGTCAAGGTTCCGGCCAAGAAGGCTGCTCGAATCACCGCGCTCAAGGGCTTCAAGGATGCCGTGATCGCTGGTAAGCCTGCGAAGAAGGCTCCGGCCAAGAAGGCAGCGCCTGCGAAGAAGGCTCCGGCCAAGAAGGCAGCGCCCGCGAAGAAGGCTCCGGCCAAGAAGGCAGCGCCTGCGAAGAAGGCTCCGGCCAAGAAGGCTCCGGCCAAGAAGGCATCAGCCAAGCGCTGACCAGGTTGTTCGAACCGGCCGGTCCATGCCACGTGCCAGTGGCGGGGCCGGCCGTTTCGCGTTACGGCATCGCTGCAACGCTGCATCAAGTACCTCGGAAATCAAAAGAGCCAGGACCGCTGACGGTCCTGGCTCATCTGTACGCCCCCTGGGACTTGAACCCAGAACCTGCGGATTAAGAGTCCGACGCTCTGCCAATTGAGCTAGAGGCGCTTGTGGTGAAGATGGTACTCCGAACTGCGACCGCTGCTGATCGGTGGTCCCTCGATCTTCATCGAGGGACCACCTCTCACAGTGGGGTGGCTGAGGGGACTTGAACCCCCGACATCCAGGATCACAACCTGGCGCTCTAACCGGGCTGAGCTACAGCCACCATGGAGTCGACAGCATAGGACAACCGGCGGGGATGCCCGCCACACTGATCGAGCGCTCACGCTCGCTCGATCGATCCGGAGCATGCGTCCGCGACGACTCTTCCTGCGCCCTACGCTGCTACCCGTTGCCTCTGTAGCTCAATTGGATAGAGCAGCCGGTTTCTACCCGGCAGGTTCCGGGTTCGATTCCTGGCGGGGGCGCTCGCAAAAATTAGCGTCCTGACTCGGACGCCGTAACGTAGTGGAGTGCAAACCACCGGAGATTCCACATCGGTCTTTGCTCCTGGCGTCCGCCTCCTCACCATCGGTTTGGTGTCGATCGTCACGTTGGTGGCGTTCGAATCAATGGCGGTGGCCACTGTCATGCCCCTCGTGGAGGATGACCTCGGTGACCTTTGGCTTTATGGCTGGGTGTTCACTGCTTTCTTCCTCGGCAATCTTGTCGGTGCGGTCATAGCCGGTAGCGCTGCTGATCGGATGCGACCAGCGATCCCGTTTGCCGCGGGACTGCTCCTCTTCTCCGCAGGTCTCGTCGTAGGTGGGGCGGCCAGTTCGATGGGGATGTTGGTGGCCGGTCGGGTCCTGCAGGGAGTCGGCGCCGGAGCGATGCCCGCAATTTCCTACGTCTGCATCGGTCGGGGCTACCGACCGGAATCGCGAGCGCGCATGTTCGCGCTGATGTCGAGCGCCTGGGTTGTTCCATCGGTCGCAGGTCCGGCGCTTGCCGGCGTTATCGGTGCCACCGTGGGGTGGCGGTGGGTCTTTCTCGGTCTCCTGCCTCTGTGTGGGGTAATCGGACTCATCGCCCTGCTCGGGGTTCGGACCATCGAAACCTCCCATGAGACTGCAGCCGCTTCGAACGTGATGCGCGCATTGCAGGTTGCGTTGGGTGCCGGTCTCCTGCTCGCCGGTCTCCAGACCAGTGCCCCGTTCGTGGCTGTGCCGGTCGTCCTCATTGGAGTCCTGGTGCTGATTCCGGCGTTCCGGAGTCTCACTCCTGAGGGCACGCTTCGGGCTCGACCCGGTCTTGCTGCGACTGTGCTCGTGCGAGGACTGCTCGGGTTCGCGTTTTTCGCTGCAGACGCATATGTGCCTTTCGCCATCACGACGGTCAGGGGACTCTCGGCCACGATCGGGGGACTCGCTCTCACGACTGCGACCTTCACCTGGACGATCGCGTCGTGGCTTCAAGCGCGGTGGGTCGACCGCACGGGTCCGCGTCGGTTGATCGTCGCAGGTCTTCTGGTCATCGCCGGGGGATCGCTCTCGATGCTGGCGGTGTTGGTGCCGGCTATTCCTGCATGGATCGGACTCGGTAGCTGGGCGATCGCCGGCTTCGGGATCGGACTGGCGTACGCGCCACTCTCTCTCGTCACGCTTGCCGTTGCCCCGAAAGGGGAGGAGGGTCGGGCCACGGCGGGGCTTCAGCTCAGTGACATGTTGGGCACGGCGCTTGGTACCGGAGTGGCGGGAGCCGTCCTCACTATCGCAGTTCGTACCTTTGATTCTGAGCGGGTCGGCCTCCTTGCGGTGTTCCTGATCTCGGCCGCAGTAGCGCTGCTCGGAGCTCGTCTGGCCCACCGCGTGCCGGCACGGATCCACCAGACGTGATGAGACGCTGCTTCAGTCGTGCGAGAATCGGTCTATGAAGCTCGCACTCGGACTCGACCTTTATCGGGGTGCCACCCTCGAGATGCCAGTTGCCCGGGTGCAACTTGCCGAATCCCTTGGTTTCCATTCAGTCTGGACCGCTGAGGCATACGGTTCCGACGCTCTTTCACCGCTCGCGTATCTCGCTGCCGTCACCTCTCGGATCAAACTGGGAACCGGCGTGGTGCAGATCGCTGCTCGCACGCCAGCGGCAACCGCGATGCACGCGCTCACGATCGACGCTATGGCCGGTGGTGGCCGGGTGATCATCGGTCTCGGAGTCTCCGGTCCGCAGATCGTCGAGGGCTGGTACGGCCAGCCCTGGGGTAATCCGAATCAGCGACTTCGCGAGTACGTCTCGATCATGCACAAGGTGTTCGATCGTGAACCACTCACGAACGATGGTCCTGAGTTTCCACTTCCTTATGCGGGACCAGGAGCAGTTGGGCAGGGGAAGCCGCTGCGGTCGATCCTCCATCCAGCTGGCCGGGTGGAGATCTGGCTTGCGGCAGGCGGTCCCTTGAACACAGCGCTCAGCGCCGAGATCGCCGATGGCATGCTCCCGATGGGATGGGGTGCAGATGGTCCGGCGGTCTACGGGCCATCACTGGACAAAGGTTTCGCTCGTCGCGGGGAGCGTCCTGCTGATTTCGAGATCTTCGGTGGAGTCACCATCGAGATCACCGACGACGTCCGTGGCGCTCTCGATGCGAAAAAGCCGCTCACCGCGATGTATGTCGGGGGGATGGGATCGGCGACGCACAACTACCACCGTGAAGCAATGGCCCGCCGCGGCTTCCCTGAGGCGGCTGAACGTATTCACGAACTCTGGTTGGCCGGGCGTCGCGACGAAGCTGTGGCCGCTGTTCCTGATGAGTATCTCGATGACGGAAACCTGATCGGCTCGCTACAGCGGATCCGTGACCGTTGGGAGCCGCTCACCCGGATGGGACTCACCGGACTCACTGTTCGGGCCGAGGACGACGTTGCGCTTGAGGTCATCGCCGATCTCGCTGGAACCCGTGACACGATCGAGGAACTCTCATGACTGATTTCGAAACCATCGTCGTTGACTATCCGTCGGAAGGTGTCGCACGGATCACCCTCAATCGAGCCGAGAAGCGCAATGCCATCTCCACTCTCATGCGAACCGAGATACTCGCTGCACTCGAAGCCCATGATCTCGACGGCGCTGTGCGAGTCACAATCCTGCGGGGGTCCGGCGCGTGCTTTTCTGCGGGCTACGACCTCGGTGGTGATCTCATGGCAGAGCCACCGTTCCATACGGCTCCGGGCGACGGTGCATGGGCCCGACAGGTCACCCAGAACTGGTTCTCATTCTGGGACATGGCCAAGCCGATCATTGCCCAGGTGCACGGGTACGCCATCGCCGGAGCAACCGAACTGGCTCAGGCCTGCGACCTTGTGTACGTCGCCGACGATGCTCGCATCAGCTATCCGATCGTGCGCGTGGCATCCCCGCCTGACTGGCAGTATCACGCACCACTTCTCGGAATGCGGCGAGCCATGGAGATCATGCTCACCGGGGGAGAGATGCTCGGCCCGGAGGCAGTCACCGTCGGATGGGCGAATCGTTCGTTCCCGGCCGCCGTTCTCGACGACGAAGTTCTCGCGGTCGCAGAGACAATCGCAGGCACCGCGAGCGATCTCATGGCCATCAACAAGCGCCTCGTTCATCGGCAGGCAGAGATTCTCGGGGTTCGATCAGCGATCCGAGCTGGCTCAGAGTTCCAGGCTCTGGCCGGACATCAGGCCTCGGTCGAGTCCTTCAAGGCCGACCCTCTCTCCACGATGAAGGAGCACAACGCCGCCGATGCAGCTCGCCGGGAAGCACGCGAGCAACGCTCGCGTCAGCAACCCGAATCGTGACCGGCGCTTCCGTCCCCGTCGTCGAGCGGATGCCGATCTCCAATCGGCGCATCATCATCGTCTTCTTCGGGATCCTCCTCGGCGCCACACTCTCGGGACTCGACGCCTCGATCGTCGCTACTGCTGCTCCCGCCATCATCGGCGACCTCGGCAACGTTTCACTCCTGCCGTGGCTCACCACCAGCTATCTCGTTGCCCAGGTTTCGATCATGGCGGTGTTCGGAAAGCTCGGTGACATCTACGGGCGACGCCGCATGTTCGCAATCGCTATTTCGGTCTTCCTCGTCGCCTCCGTGCTGTGCGGCATCGCCCAGTCAATGAACATGCTGATCGCGTTTCGTGTGCTCCAAGGTGTCGGAGCTGGCGGCATCACCGGAATCGCCATGGCCCTCGTTGCCGATCTTGTTCCTGGCGATCGACTCGGTCGCTATCTGGGCTACACGGGATTGGTCTTCGCTGGCACGAGCGTCATTGGGCCCTTCGCCGGAGGCTTCTTCGTCGACCACTTCTCATGGCGTTTTGCATTCCTCGTCAATGTGCCCAGCGGCCTGCTGTGCCTTGCTTTGATATCGACTACGCCGATTATCGGCGTACGGGTGAAGCACCGCGTTGACTACGCCGGTGCCATCATGCTGGCGCTCAGCATCTCGAGCCTGCTGTTGGCACTGAGCGGGCGGGGGAGCGACTCCTCCTGGACCTCGCCCCGTATCGTCACTCTGCTCCTCGTCTTCATTGTCGTGGGTGCCGGCTTCCTCTGGTGGGAGGCACGTGCTCCCGAGCCGCTTTTACCGCTGCGCATTCTCAAGGGACGGGTCACATCCCTATCCACGCTTGCCAACTTGATCTCGGGCGTCGGCTTCACCTGCGGAATCATCTACCCACCATTGTTTTTTCAGGCGGTTGCCGGATTCAACGCGCAGAGCTCGGGCCTCCTGCTCGCTCCCTTCGCGCTTACGTGCGCGGCATCCACCCTTTTCGCCGGTCAGATCGCCGATCGTTTCGGAGGTCACAAGGCGATTCCGTTGTTCGGCATGGTGTGCGAAGCGATCGGTTTTCTCCTCCTCAGCACCATCACCGTCTCAACCCCGGCAACCACAGTTATGGCGTACGGAATGCTTGCCGGGCTCGGCGTCGGTTGCGTGATGCAGACCCTGCTCTACGTGGTTCAGCGATTCTCGAGCGCGAGCGATATGGGTGTGGCTACGTCCACGGTCATGCTCGCTCGGGTCATGGGTAGTTCGCTCGGTGTCGCCATCCTTGGCAGCGTGTTCACGTCGACACTTATTGCTGAAGTCGAGCGTCGCGTCCCCGGGTTCGCTGTCGCTGACATCCAGGGAACTCCCGAACGCGTGGCCTCGCTCGCTGCCGATGTGCGTGTGCAGTTGCAGGAGTCATTCGCGACGGGTCTGAGCACCGCATTCCGCGTTGCCGTTCCCATCATGGTGCTCGGAGTGATCGTCGTCGCTCTTATTCCAGCTCGTCGGGTTCGCGAACATCTGGCGCAGGCCCCAGAAGAGGTTTCACTGGTTGACACGGCCACCCACGGACTGTGACCGGTCTGGAAATTGATCAGGCGACCGGGCGGTCGCCAACGATGCTTGCTCGCTCCATCACACGGCGCTGGGGCCAGTAGTCGCTTGAGGCGTAGTGCTGTGCGCCGCGGTTGTCCCAAAATGCGATCGAGTCATTGCTCCAACTGAAGCGGACCTGATACTCAACCGTCTCAGCCTGGAAGCACAGCAGGTCGAGAAGTTCGGCGGACTCCTCTGCATCGAGACCCACGATGTGCGAGGTGAAGACCCGGTTGACGTAGAGATACTTGCGACCAGTACCCGCATGGGTGACTACGACGGGGTGTTCCGCCATCGGGTAGAGGGCTCGCATTTCATCCTTGCGTTCTTGCGGCACCTGAGCGCCGAAGGCTCGCACGAAATCATGCATCGCAGTGAGTCCTTCGAGGCGATGCTTCACCTCGTCGTCGAGGCCTTCGTAGGCTGCGTACATATCGCAGAAGAGCGTGTCGCCGCCGACCGGGGGTACTTCGATCGAATGGAGAATCGCGCCCATCGAGGGGGTTTCGCGCCACGTCACATCATGGTGCCAGAGGTTCTCGTACCCGCCGGTCTCAGCGGACTTCTCGAAGCGGACGAGTTCGGGGCGACCGGTGTTCGATGGGATGAACGGGTGAATCTCGAGTTCGCCGAAACGTCCGGCGAAGGCGACATGCTGGTCGGGGTCGAGTGGCTGATCGCGGAAGAAGATCACCTTGTAGTTGAACAGTGCCTGACGAATTTCCTCGATGACGTCGTCGTCGAGTCGATTCCGCAGATCAAGGCCGTGCAGTTCTGCTCCGATCGTCGAGCCCAACTGTTTGACCGTGAACGACTCCCAGCGCAGACCGGCAAGACGCTCGCGCTCTTCTGCGAGATGAGTCACTGGCCCAACCTGCATCGCGGAGTCGGGAAGATAGTGGCGCATAGCGCCGAGTCGCTGACCCGGGTCCTTGGTGGCAAGAACCTCGCTGCGTGCATCGGTTTCTGCCGGCTGAGTAGCTTCGGTGTTGATCTCGGTCGTAGACATTGGGTCCCCCTCGTCTGCTCTACGTGTATCAACCGTAGCCGCAGGTTCGCGTCGTACACGGTCGTTGATCCTCACGCCCGTTGCGCCCAACAGCGCCCGCGTATCGCCGGGCGGTACTGTCGGGAAATGTCACGATCATGGGTGCGGCGGCCGCTGACGGTCGGGGGAGTACTGCTCTCTGCAATTCTCCTGCTGGTATTC
>CAEMXZ010000028.1_pt1 | contig 24672 bp, 19 predicted proteins | sample 7263481 | NCBI WGS metagenome assembly CAEMXZ01 (sample SAMEA6813769, study PRJEB35770) | uncultured Microthrixaceae bacterium | biome: Freshwater; feature: Freshwater reservoir; material: water | place: Czech Republic | collected 2017-04-14 | depth 0.5m m
GAGGAGCGGCGCATAGGAGACCAGCTGGACCAGTACCGAAGCAGCGAGGAGCCAACCGAGATTGGTCGAGAGCTCTGAGAACGCTGCATCGGGACCGGGACGGAGTTCCGGACGGGCCCGTAACAGCACGATCGGGAGCGCGATGAGTGGGGAGAGTCCGAGGCACAACGCATAGAGCCCAGCGCTCTCAACGCCTGCAAGTGCGAGGCCGATAGCGAGTACCACCCGGACTGAACTGTCGATAGCGATCAGTTCACCGTAGGACCGGAACCGACCTTCGCCAGCCAGCACGCCGCGGGTCAGATGGAGCATGCAGAACGAAACCAAAGAGAGCGAGAGGCTGAGTGCGAACAGGTTGTCACCGTGATAAATCTCTTTGGAGAGCCATGGTGTGGCGAGGAGAACGGCAACAACCAGCACCGTGGTGAGAACAGCGCCGAACCGGACTGCCCGAACCACGAGGGGTCTCCCTCCCTCTCCCTGCGCTTCACGATGGGCGAGCGCACGGGCGACCTCCTGCTCGAGTGGCAGGAAGAAACCCGGACCGATCACGAAGACAACCGCCCAGAACGCTGAGAACGCTGCCTTCGCCGTGCCGTCGAGGGCATTGAGTGCCACGATGACGAACGCGTAGGCCGTGACGGCAGAGATGACCAGACCGACTCCAACGGAGACTGTGCCAGTCGGAATCGCTTCGCCAAGATGGCGGAGCCTGCGGATCGGGTTAGGCATCGCTGAGGCACTCCTGTGGGCGCAGGCGCACCCCTTGTTCAACGGACCATTGTGGTCCATCAATTGTCACCTGAACGCGATACCGACACTGACGACGCAGGCCACGGCGAATCCGGAGGTGAGAACCGTCGCCCATCGAGACCGCAGCACCATCCCGGCAGATGCCACCAGACCGGGCACGGCGACGAGTGCGTACCGGAACGGGATATCGACGTAGACGGACTGGAAGCCGTAATTGAACAGCACGATCGCCGGGCCGGCGATTGCTGCCGCACCGAGTGAGGCGCAGGCCAGAGCCCGATGACGCGATCCCTTCGGGGACCGCACCATCGTTGCAATGGTGAGCACGACGAGAAGCATCGCCGTGAGACCCGACATCAGTGTCACGAGATCGGTACGGAGGAACGGAGGGAGATAGGGGCCGAATAGTGGGTCGAAGGTCTGCCGCCACGATCCGATGAACTGACTCATCGGGAAACTCGTGACGGTGTATCTCTGGGTCATCGGAATATCAGCACCCGCAACAGTAGCGATCGACTGAGCCACGACCTGCCAGACCCCTGACACGAGCACAGCAACTGCGCTCACCCAGATCACCGGCAGCAGTCGACGCTTGTTCGTCACACCGAAGACGCGTAGGCGGGTGGAGAGAGACCTCCGCGCGGAAGAATGTTCAGTGGCCGACGCGTTGATCTCGGATGTTGACCTCAACGCTGACCAGTTGCACCGAATGAGCAGGTAAAGCACAACTACCGCTACACCGATCAGGTTCGTGACCTTCGTACCGGCGCAGAGTGCACTCGCGGCGAGCACGACCCACAAGGGAAGCCGACCCCGCTCCCAGCGCACCATGGCCCAGATCAACAAGGCTCCGCACAGCAGCGATGTGCCGTCGGTATTGATAGTGGCTGCAGCGAGGAGCACCGTAGGTGCACTGATCGTGATCGCGATCAACGCTGACGTAAGTACGCGGTTCAATCCGAGTTCACGCAGCAGAAGCCACATCGCACCCACGGCCGCCATCAGCCACACCGCTCCGGCCACGCGACCGTTCGTGAGCGGGTCATCCTTGACTGGCAGCGTCGCCGCTACCCCACGGGCGAGCAGACCGTCGATCACGTAGTAGGTGGGCGGATGGATCGCCGCAGTGTTGAATCCACTCTCCTGGAACGCCGTGGGATCGAGTCGGATCGTCGGGTCAGTGACACACGACGGTACCTTCGCGTCGAACTCCGCATCGAGGCGGTGACAGGTCTCAAGTCGGAGCGATTGCTGGGTGAACAGGTCTCCGAGCCCGACGAGATTCCCGTCTCCCGCCCGGATCAGGTAATCGAGATGCTGGAGTTCATCGACTGGCGAGACCTCGGTGTAGCTATGCACATGTCCGATCACGAGCCCAAGGGCGAGCAGCATCAGCGCAGCGACACAGGCCGCGGAGCGCAGACGATTCATGCGAGGTCGACGACGGAATGGTCCCCGACCATCAGACGCGTGGCATGAGGGCGGGTCTCCGAACGTCGGACTTCGACCTTCTTCCCGATGAGGGAATCGGCTATACGGGTGACACCGCTGATCGTCGATTCCTCGAGCACCACCGAGTGTTCGATTTCAGTGTTGATGATCTCGCAGTCGAAATAGATCGAGGTGAAGGGACCGATGTAGCTGTTCACGACACGGGTGCGCTCACCGATGATTGCAGGACCACGCACAGTCGAGTTGATGATCACCGCACCTTGCTCGATCACGACGCGACCGTCTATGAGGGAGTCATCGTCGACGGTGCCATGTATTGCAGGTTCGATCGCTTCGAGAACGAGTCGGTTACCTTCGAGAAGCGGCTGGAGTTTGCCGGTGTCCTTCCACCATCCGTCGAGAACCTCGTGTCGCACTCGATGCTCATGGTCGATCAGCCATTGGATGGCATCGGTGATCTCGAGTTCCCCACGGGGAGAGGGTTCGATGGCCGCCACGGCCTCATGGATGCTCTGGTCGAACAGATAGACACCGACGAGAGCGAGATCCGAAGGGGGATCAACCGGCTTCTCCACCAGTTGGAGGACTTCGCCGTCGGGACCGATCTCGGCCACACCGAACCGTTGAGGATCCGGAACACGGGCGAGCAGTATCTGCGCCGAGGGAGCCGCGGTGTCAACACCATCGGCGAGTCGGCGATCATTCTCGAACCGATCGACGAACTCGGCGATTCCTTGTCGCAGCAGGTTGTCCCCGAGGTACATGACGAAATCGTCATCGCCGAGAAAGTCCTTTGCGATGAGCACGCAGTGGGCCAGGCCCAACGGGGCATCCTGCGGGATGTAGGTGACTTGAGCGCCCCAGTGCGAACCGTCGCCAACGGCGTCACGGATCTCGGCACCCGTGTCGCCGGTGATGATCCCGATCTCGGTGATCCCCGCCTCGACCATGTCCTCGATCCCGTAGAACAGGATTGGTTTGTTTGCCACCGGCACCAACTGCTTGGCGCTCGTATGGGTGATCGGGCGCAGGCGGGTGCCGGCGCCACCGGAGAGGATGAGACCCTTCATAGAGACTTTCTAGCAGTCAGCCGCTGCAAATCTCCCGAGGGGACGTTGCTCATGCTCAGTAGACACGACAGGACAATGTGCTGTTCGGCATCGGCGCTCCGACATTGATCAACTGCACACACACCGTGGTGGGCGCCGCGGGGATGGCCACGTACACGAGGAATCCGTGATTCTCTCCGTAGCCGGGGTAGGCCACGCCGACATCGGGACGTGAGTCGGCTGCCCGGAAGGTCTTTGCCGGCTCGCCGGTGACCGTAACCCTGAGATTGATCGGTGCCACGGTGTCTGGGTCGATCGCCCATCCGCCCAGGATCACGCCTCCGAACCCGCGGTTTGCGAACTCGAGATTCCCTATGGGCGATGCAGCAACAACGGTGACGGACCGACATCCGAGTGGCTGGTCAGCGCCACCGGCCCCCTCGTTCACCGCGGTGACGCAGACTGAATGGGTTCCCGGCGAAGAGGGAATAACCGCATTGAACCCGTGACGAACGCCGAGATTCGGATAGACCCCAGCGACATCAGGACGTTCAACACCGGTGAGGGCAGTTTTCACGAGGACGCCATCGACAGTGACACGGACCTTCGCATCGGCGGTCTCGGGATCGAATGCCCAACCCCAGACACGGAAACCGCCGGGAGCAGTGGATACCGAATCAAAACTTCCGAAGGGCTGCCCGTCGACAGTGACAGTGGTGCATCCGAGCGTCGTGTTCGACGAACCACTCGGCGCTGCATTGACCGCGACTGCACAAACCCGCCGCGCCCCGGCCCGCAGGCGCACGAACTTCGAGAATCCATGATTCGGGCCGAACGTCGGGTGATCCTTCGCCAGGTCGCTCCGGGCGACATCAGCAGTGATGGAGTTGATGTATTTGTCATCCGCATAGACCTGCACCTGCAGTGGATCATCCGTGTCGGCATCGAACGCATAACCCCGCAAATTCACACCGCCCACGGCGGCGACAACCGACTGAAGTGCACCGATGGGTTCACCCTCGATCATGACGCTGCGACAGCCCATGGATTTATCGCCAGTACCGAATTCACCGATGTTGACGGCAGTGGCGCAGACCGAATGCTCGCCGCCCGTGAGATCCACCGTCGTTTCGAAACCGTGTTCATCGCCGTAGCCGGACACGACAGCGGAGACATCGGTGCGCACCTTGTTGGCAGTCACCCGCTTGACAGTTGTCCCATCGACCGAGATATCAACCGGGGTGGGATCATTGGTGTCGGGATCAATGGTCCAGCCGGTGAGCGTCACTCGGTTGAGAACCGAGACCTCACTGGAGTCGAAGCTGCCGAACGGGTCAACCGTGCGTGGTCCCCATGGAGTGTCAGCAACTCTCGCCTTTGCACAATCACCCCGCTGGACGGTGATGTCACACAGGTTCGATGCACGGCTCCACACCACCGACGTTCGCGCGTTCGACGTGACGGGTTTGACCGCAGTGATTCCGATGTCGAAGCCCGTGTCATCGCGCACCCAGATCCGGTACTCATTACCGCCGGACTCGATGTCATAGAAGGGTTTCGGTAGCGGCGTGAGGTAGTCGGGTCTGGCTGGGTCGTAGGTGCCGAAGGTCCAACTCCGGGAACCCTGCGCCCGGGCGGGGTCGATGTAGTAGCAGGTGAGTCCTTCACCCAACCCCAGCACGTTGCATACGCGCTTCTCCATGCCCCCCAGATGATCGATGGAGCTGTCGATTCCGATGTCGAGTTTGTCGTCGGTGAGCAACGAGTCATACGCGTCCTCACACCGGGAGTCGGTGTTGCAGTAGTACCAAGCCGCCCACGCGTAGGCCCGGCGGCGCACCGGGTCGGCAAGGCGGTCCGCAGGTGCGTTGCACCACCGGTAGGCGATGGTTGTGGCCGCCTGCATCGCTGATGTGTCGGTGTCGATCGCCGAGGCCGCGGTGAGGTTCCAACCGCCGGCCGAGTCGAACTGCCAGAGACCGATGCCGGGGCTGTAAAAGGCTCCCGTGTAGGGCCCGTCCGTCGCTGCGAACGGGAAAAGGTTCTTGTTGAGCGACCAGACGTTCACGTTGTCCCACCGGGACAGTGTCATGGGCGAGGGGGATTTCGTGCCCGATTCGAACGACGTGGGAACAATGAGCATCGCCGAGAGTTGCGTCGCGGTGAGTCCGCAGGCTGCCTTCTCCTTCGATGCGTTCCAGATGGACGTCAGCGGCCCCTCCCCCTGCACCCGACCACTGGTGGACGGTGTGACGAGCTTGGCCGCGAGATCAGCCGGCAGACACGCGGAAGCCAGCATGATGATCGCAATGAGCGCCAACATCAGCGCTGCGCCCCGACCATGGCCGGAGCCGCTAGATCTGCGATTGATGTCGGGACGGGGGAAGCTCACTCGTTCGGCCTCGGGAGTTGACTAGGCGCGGCACCATGCCGAACCCTCCGCCCAACAACACGCTAGCAACGGGCCCAGCCCAAAGGGCCTCATCCCACCCCTGAACTGGTCAGCGCTGTGTCAGTTCGGGGTCACAGGCTCTGGGCCCGCACCCGCGCAGAGCCCGGCACTACCCGGATCGTGTCAATGACGGGCGTGAGGAGTACAGAACTGGTCGTACTCGGCGATGATGATCTCACCCGGGTCGATCGAGCAGGCCGGGCAGGCGGGATCACGGCGGATCTTGTAGGTCATGAACGACTGCTCGAGGCTGTCGTACGCCATGAGCCGACCCGACAGCGAATCACCCAGCGTGAGGAGCAACTTGATGGCCTCGAGCGCCTGGATGGAGCCGATGATGCCGGGGAGCACGCCGAGAACACCGGCTTCGGCGCACGATGGCGCCAACTCCGGTGGTGGCGGCTCGGGCAAGAAACACCGGTAGCAGGGTCCGTCGTGGGGCAGGAAGACCGTGACCTGTCCCTCGAAACGGAAGATCGAGCCGTGCACCACAGGAGTGCCGGTACGCAGCGAGGCATCGTTGAGGAGATAGCGACTCGGGAAGTTGTCGGCGCCGTCCACCACGAGGTCGTACTGCGAAAGCAACGCTTCGACATTCGATGCGTCGAGTCGCATGTCGTGGGTGATCACGTTGACATCAGGATTGAGTAACTGCAGTGTTTTAGCTGCGGAGTCGACCTTGCGCATCCCTACTCGTTCGAGGTTGTGCACGATCTGACGTTGGAGGTTCGACTCATCGACAACGTCCATATCGATGATCCCGATGGTGCCGACGCCCGCGGCAGCGAGGTAGAGCGCAGCAGGGGAACCCAGACCGCCGGCGCCGAGCAGCAGCACCTTCGAATCGAGAAGCTTGAGTTGACCTTCCTCGCCGACCTCGGGGAGAAGGAGATGTCGCTGGTAGCGATTGCGCTGCTCAGCGGTGAGGGTGCGCGGCGCACGCCATTCGCGACCTTGGTCCTTCCAGCGGTTGAAGCCACCGTCCATGGAAACGACATCGACGTAGCCGAGTTCGGAGAGGGTCTTGGCCGCGAACGCCGACCGCACACCACCGGCGCAGAACACAACCACCGGGGTGTTCTTGTCCGGGATCCGACTCTCGATCTGTGCCTCGAGATGACCGCGTGGGATGTAGATCGCGCCGGGAATGGCACCCTGCTCGAACTCGTCGGGCTCGCGCACATCAAGGAACACGGTTTCGGGTTCCGAGCTGCGACGAGCATCTCCCTCAGCGGTGTCGATCTCGCGGATCTGCGCCTTGGTCTGCGACAGGAGGTCTCGGAAAGTGGCCATGGATGCCTTCGCTGCTGGGGACTGGGGGGATCAGACCTGGTGGCCTGGACCCGAAACCCTACCGATCTGGTCAGGATTTCGCCACCTGCGCTGCTGGTCCGAGGCGGGAAGTGGGCGAACGGTCAGCGCAGCAGTAACGCCGAGAGCAAGTCCGCCGCTGATCCTCGCAGCACCGCTGTAGCGAGATGATCAAGATCGGTCGGCTCAGCATTGATGATGATCACCGGCCGCCCGGCTTCCACCGCCGTGGGCACCATGCCGGCCACCGGATACACGCTGAGACTGGTTCCAATGGCGAGGAGCAGATCAGCCTCGATCGATGCCCGTTCGGCCCGCGCAAGATCGGCTGGTACGAGACCCTGGCCGAACAGGATCGTGGCCGACTTGATGATGCCTCCACACATTTCGCAGGGCGGGTCCTCCTCACCTGCTCGGACCCGGTCGAGTGCCTCCCCCATGGGGCCGCGTGCACCGCAGTCGACGCATTCCCAACTGTGCACCGTCCCGTGGATCTCAACGACCCGGTCGGGCGGTGTGCCCGCCTGCTGGTGAAGTCCATCGATGTTCTGGGTGACCAACGTATGCAGCCGATTGTCGAGCGCGACGAGTGCGCGGTGAGCCTCATTGGGTTGGGCATCGAACATCTCGGAGCGCGACCGGATCCGCCACGCATCACGTCGGACCTGAGGGTCGGCCAGATACGAATTGATATTCGAACGTCGCTCGGCGGCTGGATCTCGGGTCCAGACCCCATTGGGACCGCGGAAGTCCGGAATCCCCGAGTCGGTGCTGATCCCAGCCCCGGTGAGCACCGCAACCGAACGCGCTGACTCCAACAGTCGGATCGCTCGTTCCAGCGCCTCATTCATCTCGCGGGGATCACTCATCGGTTGATTCCCCGTGCTGATCCCCGACGCCTGCGGTGGGGTCGCCAGTTACCACCCCGCGATCGAGTGCGACATCACGCAATGCCAACTCCTGGGCGAGGCGCTCCACCTTGCCCTCGAGCCGACTCACGTGGACCGACAGGTTCACCGCGACGACCAGCAGAAACAGACACGCGACTGCGAACACGAGGTTGCTGCCGTAGGAGACTCCGAGAGCAGTGGACACGCGATCAATGAGTGGTCGGGTGAGCCCCAACACCACACCAACCACCGCAACGCTGATCCACAGCAGCGCATAGCTCTCCGAGAGCCGACGGCGACGAACCACCTCAACGATGAATGCCAGAAGCAGGAGCGCTGCAACCAATAACGTGATGTTCAGGCGCATTCAGTTTCCTCTCGAGACCGGGCGCCGGAACCGAGCCAGTGCGATGACGAGCATGAGTCGTACCAGGTGATAAGCGCTGCGAAGGAAATTGTTCGAAGGAACTCCTCCCATTCGTTCGCGCATCGCAACCGGGATCTCGACAATACCGAGACCCGCGTAATGGGCGATGAGGAGCGACTCCACCGTGTCGGACAGATACGCACTCGGGTAGTCGTCGGCGAACAACTCGATGGCACGATCGCTGAATGCCCGATACCCACTGGTGGTGTCGGTGACGCTCTGTCCGAGTCGCCGACTCACGACCCGAGAGAGCGTTCGCATACTGAACCGACGACCGCGGGAAACCTCGTAGTCACCTGATCCAGATGTGAACCGAGATCCGATTGCGAGGTCGGCGCCAGCGACAACCGCACCGATCAGTCGCTCAGCTTCGGAAGGATCGTGCTGCCCATCGGCATCGATCTGCATCGCCAGGGAATAGCCCCGAGATCGGGCGAAGCGGAATCCGGTACGAAGGGCCGCGCCCACGCCGAGGTTGAAAGGATGACTGACCACGATCGCCCCGGCATCACGAGCGAGGTCCGCAGTTCGATCCACGGATCCGTCGTCCACGACGAGCACATCGACTGCGAACTCACCAGCGGCGCAGAGTTGAGCCCTGATCAAGGCGACCACGGATCCGACAGTCTCCTGCTCATCGAGCGCCGGAACTATGGCAAGCACACGTGTCCGCACAGTTGGATCACCCTAGTTGACCCACCCCGTGCGACTAGCCTCACTGTCGATGTCCACTCTGGGTCCCACCATGAAAATCCATGCCGTGGCACCCGATCGAATCATCGTCATCATGCCGGCGTTCAACGAGCAGGAAGCGCTTCCGTCCACGCTTGCGGGGCTGTTGGCAACACCACTGCCGCTCGACGTCGTCGTTATCGATGATGGATCAAGCGATGACACCGCAGCGATCGCAACCGCCAATGGAGCGGTGTGCCTCCAATTGCCGTTCAATCTTGGAATCGGTGGCGCCCTTCGCACTGGTTTCCGCTACGCGGTCGAACTCGGATACCAACGCGGCATTCAGTTCGACGCCGACGGTCAGCACGACGCCTCCCAGATCGAAGCGCTGCTCGCACCGCTCGCCGAGGGCGCAGACATGGTGGTTGGTTCCCGGTTCGCCGGCGCGGGCGACTACCGGGTCGGTCGCAGTCGGGGATTCGCGATGAACATTCTGCGCTGGGCCATCCGCAGACTCGCCGGACAGCGCTTCACCGACACCTCCTCTGGATTCAGGAGCTTCGGACCGGAGGTTCTGGCCCTCTTCGCCGCCGAGTACCCGATTGAGTACATGGATTCCGTTGAAGCGCTCGTCATGTCATGCCGCGCAGGGTTCGATGTCCGCGAGGTTCCGACGGTCATGCATGAACGCACCGGCGGCGTGGCTTCCAACCGTAGCTTCCGCCTCGCCTACCACTACGTGCGGGTACTGGTCTCGCTGGCCAATACCCCGAAGGCACAGCGCCGCGTCGCGGAGACCTCCGCATGAGCACCCGCGCCCACGTCATGTTGGCCATCCTCGTCGCGATGGCGATCTTCGTGATCATCCGTCTGGTCCGTCGCCGTCACCTCAAGGCCAAGTACTCCCTGCTGTGGCTCACCCTCGGCGGATTCATGGTCGTGATCGCCGCTGTGCCCGGGCTGCTCGACTGGACCGCCGCCAGGCTTGGGATCTACTACGAACCCACACTTCTAATCCTGCTCGGGTTGGCGCTCATACTGCTCATCGTCATGCACTTCTCGTACGAACTTTCCCGCATGGAGAACCGTGTGCGAACCCTGGCTGAGGAAAGCGCAATCCTTCGGCATCGGCTCGGTGTTCTCGAACGACTGGCCGAAACCTCCTCCGATCAGCCCGTCGATTCCGGCGGAGAACCCGCTGACTCCGGCGGGGAACCCGACCCCCTGCCCTGAACCCGGGATCGAGCCGAGGAACCGATTCAGCGGAAGGGGCCGTTCGGCCCTGCTGCATCAGAGGGATCCAACCGATCCGACGTGGACCGAAAGTGCACAGAACGCACCCGTCCCGAAGGAGTGCCATGACTCTCACCACCGATGCCCCCGTGTTCCCGATCATGACTCTGCGGATCGAGGCATGGCCTGATCCCGTCATTGATGATCTTGGCCATGATCCGCGCTCGAACTACGTCGAACGGTTTTGGCTTCCGGTGCTCGGTCCGTCCACGGTGTGGTTCCTGCGCCAGCTCGCCGACCGACTCGATTCCAGCCCCGAAGGATTCGATCTCGATCTCGTCGAGACAGCTCGTGCCCTTGGCGTAGGAATGCGCGGCGGAAAGCACTCCCCCATGCTGCGCACGGTGGACCGTGCCTGCCGCTTCGGAGCCGCTCGAATGATCGGTACGACTGGTCTCGCTGCGAGGCGCCGGCTTGCCCCGCTCACCCGTGCGCAGGCCGAGCGGCTTCCCGCCTCACTCCAGCGCGCTCACGCCGAGGCCATCGAACGGCCCCGACTGACGCATAGCGTCGAGGATCTCCGGGAGAGGTCCCGATCGCTCGCTCTCTCGATGCTCGATCTCGGCGAGGACGATCAAGCGATCGAACGCCAACTCCATCGCTGGCGATTCCACCCGTCCATGGCCCACGATGCGCTCCGGTGGGCGAAGGAGATCCGGTCCGATTGTCCGTCGCAACCAGCGATCACCGGACGTCCAGCGACTCAGAGGGTCATTCCGGCCCAAGGTCTCCGGCAGGTCACCCATGTGGATCGCCCGCGGATCGGGGCCGTAGGGATAGCGGTCAGGAACGAGCTCGGGTCTTCGTTCGACGAGGCGGGTTGAACGTGCGGGCGAGCTCGAGCAGCAATCGGACGCCGTATCCGGTGCCACCGTTGCTGTTCTCAGCATTCTCACCCTCGGCCCACCACGCTGTTCCCGCAATGTCGATGTGAGCCCACGCAATACCGTCGGCCACGAACTCCTTGAGGAACAGACCGGCGGTGATTGTGCCGCCCCCACGACCCTTGGAGATGTTCCGGAGATCGGCGACATCGGAGTCGAGGTACGGGCGGTAATCAGCGGGAAGCGGAAGCGGCCACATGCGCTCACCGGCTCGCACTGCGGCCTTTTCGACCTCACCGCGGAATGTGTCGTCGTTCCCGAGAACAGCGGCAATGCGCGAACCCAGCGCGATCTCCACCGCACCCGTGAGGGTCGCGAGATCGACAATGGCATCGGGCTTCGCCTCACTGGCCAAACACAACGCGTCGGCGAGGATCAGTCGACCTTCGGCATCGGTGTTGAGGACCTCGACGGTGGTTCCGTTGCGCATGGTGAGCACATCGCCGGGCCGCATGGCATCGCCGTCGCTCATGTTGTCGGTCATCGGGAGATACCCCACCACCCGACAGGCGGGAGCGACCGCCCGCACGGCGGCGAAGAACCCGAGCACGGCGGCAGCCCCGCCCATGTCCATCTTCATGGTCATCATTCCTTCGCCGGTCTTGATCGACAGACCGCCGGAATCGAAGGTGATGCCCTTTCCGACCAGGGCGAGTGTTCCGACCGACGCTGCAGGCGGGTCGTAGGAGATCTCGACGAAGCGCGGATCCTGGGTAGAACCGCGGTTGACGCCGAGCAGGCCTCCCAGTCGCATCCGTTCGATCTGCGCGCGCCCGAGCACCTTGATGCTGAGCCCCTCGCGACGGGCGATGAGACGTGCTTCTTCGGCGAGCGCAGCTGGCGTGAGCGTTCCACCGGGACGGTTGACGAGATCGCGCGCGAAGTTCTGGGCCGCACCGATGGCGGCACCTTCGGCGATCGCCGCGCTGATGCGATCCGATCCGCGGACAACCACTGCAGCCGTCGTAAGGGTCAACTTCGAGGGCTTCGACTTGAACTCGACGAACCGATAGGAACCCAGGACCAATCCTTCGGTCAGGGCCTGTGCGCCCGCAATGCGATCGGGAGCGTTGAGATCGGTGAAGAGCGCACGGACATCAACGGCGAGATGTTTGGAGCGCTTAGCCGCGCGGGAAGCCTGTGCGCCGAAGCGACGAAGACGATCAGGGTCGACCGAAGCTCGCGGACCGACGCCGATGTACACGAGCGTTCGGCCCTTTGCGCCAGCGGTGATGGCTACCTGGTCCGAGCGTCCGGCGAAGCCCTGGGCCAGAAGTGCATCTGCGTCCTTCGCAACCAGTACACGCAGCATCTCGGGAGTGCCCAGTTCGGTCGTGAACGGCATGGCGACGACGTCGGCAACGGCCGGGATCGATTTCGCGGGAATGATCTTCAGCGGCATTGGTTCCTCGTTGGGGTTGGGCGGCTCAGGGTCGGACCGAGCGGGTGGGCAATGAGGTGCCCTCCTGCCAACGGGCCAGCGTCCAGAGGAGATCGGAGAGTCGATTCAGGTAGGGCACCACGACACTGCCGTCGACCACAGCGGACATGGAATCACGCTCAGCACGGCGCACGACGGTACGAGCGACATCGAGCAGTGCTCCGATGCGGTTCTGTCCCGGTACGACGAATTCCGTTGGCGGGTCGAACCGTTCACTGATCGAGTCGATTGTGGACTCGAGCGACGCGACCATCTCATCAGTGACAAGGGTTGCCCCGGGGGTGAGCTTGGCCCGACTGCCGGGATCGGTGGCCAACTCGCCCATGAGCACCCAGAGGTCGCGTTCGATGAGGAGCAGGATCTCAGCCAGCTCGGGTTCGGCTTCTGCCCGGGCAAGACCGATTGCGGCCTGCGCTTCATCGACGGCGCCATAGGCGGTCGGCGCCTCTGAATCCTTGTTCACCCGCCCGCCATAGAGGAGTCCGGTTGTTCCATCGTCGCCGTGGCGTGTGTAGATCTTCACGAACCAGATCCTACGGCCCCGCACTGCGCCCGCCCGCACCGACGGAAGGATCCATTCGGCCCCTCTGATAACATTCCCAAGCCGAAGCTGTCCTGATGGGTAGGGCCAGAGCGCCCCAGCGGTCGGCAACAGATCGTCATCCACCCATCATGTATGTCGTGCAGCAAGCACGTCGTGCAGGGCGCGTCCGACCAGGAGCACCCGAGCAAGGAGTCCCCCGCCATGAGCAGCACGAGCAGCACGAGCAGTTTTCTTGACGCAGCGCGCGAACGTGTCGTGATCTTCGACGGAGGAATGGGCACCGGCATCCAGTTGCGCGGCCTCACCCCCGATGACTTCGGCGGGGAAGATCTCGAGGGATGCAACGAGTTGCTCGCCGTGACCCGACCCGATGTCATCGGTGAACTCCACGCCGCGTATCTCGAGGTCGGGTGCGAGGTCATCGAGACCGATACCTTCGGAGCTTTCGCTATTCCACTCGGCGAGTACGGGATCGCCGACCGGACTCATGAATTGAACGTGGCCGCCGCCCGCCTCGCCCGTGAGGTGGCCTCGAGCTACTCCACCCCCGATCGACCCCGCTGGGTGGCCGGTTCGATCGGTCCCGGCACCAAGTTCCCCTCGCTCGGCCAGATCCGCTACGCGGAATTGCGCGACCACTACGAACTGCAGACCCACGGGCTGCTTACCGGCGGCGTCGATCTCATCATCATCGAGACCATGTTCGATCTGCTCACCGTGAAGGCCGCCATGAACGGTGCCCGACGCGCCATGCGCTCGCTGGGTATCGACGTTCCCCTTCAGGTGCAGGTCACAATGGAACTCACCGGCCGGATGCTCCCCGGCACCGAGATCGCCGCGGCGCTCGCTGCAATTGATCCGCTCCGTCCCGATGTCATCGGCATCAACTGCGCCACCGGCCCGGTGGAGATGGGCGAGCATCTGCGCCATCTCGCCGCCCATGCCCGTATGCCGATCTCGTGCATCCCCAATGCTGGGCTGCCCAGCGTGGTCGACGGGCATATGCACTATGACCTCACGCCCGACCAGCTCGCTGAGCATCACGCCCGATTCATCACCGAACTCGGCGTGAACATCGTGGGTGGCTGCTGCGGGACCACACCCGAGCATCTCGCCGCTGTCGTCGAACGCTGCCGCGATCTCACCCCGGCACCGCGCACACCCATCCACGAAGCGGGTGCAACGTCGATCTACTCACTCGTGCCGTTCGAGCAGGACACCTCGTTCATGATCATCGGCGAGCGCACCAACGCAAACGGTTCGAAAAAGTTCCGTGACTCCCTGCTCGATGGAGATCTCGACACCTGTGTCCAGATGGCCAAGGATCAGGTCAAGGAGGGCGCGCACGTCCTCGATCTCTGCGTTGATTATGTGGGTCGCGACGGCGCCGCCGACATGGATGCCATCGCCCAACTGTTCGCCACGCAGTCGAGCGTTCCACTGGTCCTCGACTCCACCGAACCGCAGGTGCTCGAAGCGGGCCTCTCGTGGCTCGGCGGTCGCGCCATCCTCAACTCAGCCAACCTCGAGGACGGCGATCACGAGGGCAGCCGACTCGATCGAGTCATGAAGCTGGCCAAGGAGTACGGCGCCGCTGTCATCTGTCTTCTGATCGACGAGGAAGGCCAGGCTCGCGATATCGAATGGAAGCTCCGCATCGCGCACCGCATTCACGATCTCGCCGTGAACCGCTACGGGCTCGAATCAAGCGACCTCATCTTCGATGCCCTCACATTCCCTCTCTCGACCGGCGACGACGACCTCCGTGGCGACGCGATCGCCACGATCGAAGCCATCCGGCGTATCAAGAGCGAAATGCCGGGCGTGTTCACAACGCTCGGCGTTTCCAATGTGTCATTCGGGCTCAAGCCTGCGGCCCGCCATGTGCTCAATTCCGTGTTCCTGCACGAGTGCGTGCAGGCCGGACTCGACTCCGCAATCGTGCACGCGGCGCGGATCATGCCGCTCAATCGCATCCCCGATGAGCAGCGTCAGGTCTCCCTCGACCTCATCTATGACCGTCGACGTGAGGGCTATGACCCACTCACCACGTTGCTCGATGTCTTCGCTGATGTGCAGACGACCGAGGTCGAGCAGGAGGACCGCAGCGACTGGACCATCGAGCAACTCCTGAGCCAGCGAATCATCGATGGCGATCGTGAGGACCTAAGCCTCGCGCTTGACGACGCGATGTCCAGCGGTCTTGAACCGCTCACGATCATCAACGATGTGCTGCTGGCCGGCATGAAGGTCGTGGGCGATCTCTTCGCCACCGGCGAGATGCAACTTCCGTTCGTTCTGCAGTCAGCGGAGACGATGAAGATGGCTGTGGCTCATCTCGAACAGTTCATGGAGAAGTCCGACACCGGGGGCAAGGGACGCATCGTTCTCGCCACTGTGAAGGGCGATGTTCACGACATCGGCAAGAACCTCGTCGATATCATCCTCACCAACAACGGCTACGAAGTGCACAACATCGGCATCAAGATCTCGATCGCCGAGATGATCGAGAAGGCGATCGAAGTGAAGGCCGATGCCATTGGCATGAGCGGACTGCTCGTGAAGTCCACACTCATCATGCGCGAGAACCTCCAGGAACTTAACGCCCGCGGTCTCGCCGATATCCCGGTGCTGCTCGGCGGAGCAGCGCTCACCCGCAGCTATGTCGAACGCGATCTTCGTGAGATCTACGAAGGTCGACTCTTCTACGGGAAGGACGCGTTCGAGGGCCTGCGGGTCATGGACCGACTCGGCGAGATCAAACGCGGCACCGAACCCGACGATGCTGAGTGGGGACGGGTGCCGAGCGAGAGCAAGGTCCCGGCCCGCTCCAGCTCACGAGATGCCGACGCTCCTTCAGTTCCCGTACCCGCCCGCTCCCCCGAGGTTGAGACCGACAATACGGTCTTCACCCCTCCGTTCCTCGGTTCGCAGGTGGTCAAAGGCATTGCCATCGACGAGATCGCGGCGTACATCAACGAGACCGCCCTGTTCCGAAACCAATGGCAGTACCGACCCGAGAAGAACGCCGACGGATCGGTTGAGTCCGATGAGGACTTCAAGTCCCGCATCAGGTCGATACTTCGATCACAGCTCGCCGAGGCCAAAGCGAACGACATGCTCATCCCCCAGCTCGTCTATGGCTACTTCCCGGCCAACAGCGACGGGCAGGACCTCGTGATCTGGACCGACGACACCCGCACGACCGAACGCATGCGCTTCTCCTATCCGCGCCAGAACGAGGCGCCCTACATGTGCATCGCCGACTTCTTCCGACCCGTTGGCTCGGCCGAGCCCGACTACGCCGCGTTTCACATCGTCACGATGGGTCAACGAGTCAGCGATGTCGCGGCGGGCCTCTTCGCCGAAAACCGGTACCAGGAGTACTTGCTCGTCCATGGCCTCGGCGTCGAGATGGCCGAGGCACTGGCTGAGTACTGGCACCACCGGATCCGTTCCGACTGGGGATTCGTCGATGAGGATGGCCCCTCGCTCGCCGGCCTGTTTCGCCAGCAGTACCGCGGCGGTCGCTATTCCTGGGGCTATCCGGCCTGTCCCGATCTTGAGGACAACATGCTCGTTGCCGAACTGCTCGACGCTGGGCGTATCGGCATCGAGGTCAACGAAGACACCGGGTTCCAGTATCAGCCCGAGCAGACCACCTCAGCACTTATCTGCCATCACCCGAAGGCCAAGTACTTCATCGCCCGATGATTCGCTGAATCACCCGAGGGCGACAACTACGACAGCAAAGCCCTCGCCACAAGGTCGATGCCGAATGCTGTGAGGATCGCCAGATACAGCAGGCCGGTGGCGGCCATCACAGCGGAGTACGCGCGCTCCTTGAGGGCCAAGCGCGTCGTGATGATCAAGCCGATCGTGGTCACGACACACGCGATCCAGAACCATGTCAGCAGTCCGCCGTAGCCATCATCAATGGTGCCGTTGATGGCTGAGATCATCCCCGTTGGCACCAGTAACAGTGCGACCTCCGGGATCCACAACAAACCGGTCCATCGAACGAGTTCGAGCAATGCACCGCGTGCCAGCCCCGGCTGAACCAGGTACCAGTGTCCGAGCAACATGGCGTCCGTGACCGCACCGAGGAAGAGTGCACCAACCACGAATCGCGCAACCGCCAACCATGCGGGACCACCTGCTTCGAGGCCGGCGGCAATCACGCCGACGAAACCGATCACCGGAGCGATGAGGTCGAGCCGGGGGTCGAACTCGCGTGTCTCCTGATCCTTCGCGGCAGCGGCGCGCTCGATGCCGGTCATCTCGGCGACACGGGCGGAACGGGCCTCGACGAGTTCGTTCTGCCCCGCGACTCCTGCTCGGCGTCGCAGGATCGAGGAGACAAGTACCCCAGTGGTGACGAGTCCGACAAGGAGCGCAGAGAAATCGCGAACCGGAAGGGGTTCGATCACCGATACACCGACCCAGAACGCGCCGAACGCCATGAGCGCATAGGTTCCGCGCATGAGCCAGCCGTAGCCGAGGGAAACCTCGCGGCGTCGGGTCGTGACCCAGACGAAGAGCAGCCCGCCGGTTGCCCATTGGAGCAGCAGCGAGGATGCGTCGAAATCAATCATGAGATTGCGATCCGGATGTCAGGCATCGACCGAAACCAGCGCATGATCGGCAGAGTTGAGCGGGTCAGGACCAGTTGCTGCGGTGGCCACGATGTCCTCGAGTCGGAAGCCGAAACGACCGGGGAGATAGATGCCGGGCTCGACGGAGTACACATTGCCGACCTCGAGCTGATGGCTGTTGCCGACCACAATGTAGGGGTCCTCATGTTCCTCGACGCCGATGCCGTGGCCGGTTCGGTGCATGAACCATTCGCCATATCCGGCGTCGGTGATGGGTCCACGAGCAGCCGCATCGACGGCCTCGCACGTGGTTCCCACTGACCCAGCGGCGACGGCAGCGCGCTGCGCATCGAGCAGCACTCCGTAGACCTCCAGCATCTCCTGAGAGGGATCACCCGTCACGACACAACGGGTGATGTCTGAGCAATACCCCGCTCCCCCCTCGGAATGCATGGTTCCGCCGAAATCGCAGAGCACGACCTCGTTGGGCCCGATCACGCGGTTGCCGGGTTCATGGTGCGGGCTGGCAGCGTTCTCACCCGCAGCAACGATGGCGAAGTTCACACGGTGATGGCCCTCGGCGAGAATCCGACGGCTCAATTCTGCGGAGACTTCCGCCTCCGTGCGCCCGATGAGCGCGATTTCCCCCGACTGGAGCTCGGCAGCAATGCGATCGACCGCAGCTCCGGCCGCCCGCAGCACGGCGAGTTCATGCGGATCCTTGACCGAGCGAAGGGGACCGATCACCTCAGAGGCATTCGAGAATGCCACGGCTGGCAACTGCGTTTGGAGGCCAACGAGGAACTGCGACCAGGTGCGGTTGCCGATCGCGGCGTGGCGAGCGGATCCGACGAGTTCAGAAACGATGGCCACGGGATCCTCGGATTCGCCCCAACCACGCAGAGCGAAGACCTCGGAGCGATGGACAACCCTCGGAACCTCGAGCTTCGGCACCACAAGAGTGGGCTCACCATCGACCGGCACCACCAACATGGTGAGGCGTTCGAGCGGCATGGCCTCGTATCCAATGAGCCACGGAAGATCCGGGCCGACCGAAAGCAGACACACATCGATGCCGGCGCCGACCATGGCGGCACGAACGCGGGTGAGTCGGTCCTGATGCATCCCGGCGAGACTACCGGCCGCTGTCAGCGGCGTCGGCGGCCTGACGGGCGTGATAGCTGGATCTGGTCAGCGGACTCGACTCGACATGGTCGATCCCCAGCGCCTCTCCGACCTGCTTGTAGTTCGCGAACTGTTCGGGCGTGACCCATCGGGCAACTGCGAGATGGTTCGAGGTCGGGCGCAAGTACTGGCCGATGGTGACGATGCTGACTCCGACTCCGGCAAGGTCGGCGAGCGTGGCGTACAACTCTTCGTCGGTCTCGCCCATTCCGACGACGAGACCTGACTTCGTGGTGAGTCCGGCCCGTCGGGCCCGTGCGAGTACCGCCAACGATCTTGCATAACCAGCCGAAGGTCGCACGGCCCGTTGTAGGCGCGGGACCGTTTCGACGTTGTGATTCAGAACGTCGGGATGAGCTCCGAAGATGATGTCAAGAGCTTCGGGACGACCGCGACAGTCGGAGATGAGGACCTCGACCTGTGTACCGGGCACCCGGTCGCGGATGGCCCGAACAGTGGCCGCCATGGCGCCGGCACCCTCGTCGTCGAGGTCATCGCGGGCCACCGTTGTCACGACGGCGAATGAAAGCCCCATGCGCGCTACTGCCTCGGCCACGCGTGCCGGCTCTTCAGGATCGAGCGGTTCGGGATGGCGGGTATCGACCAGACAGAAGCCGCAAGCCCGGGTGCATCGTTCTCCGTTGATCATGAACGTGGCGGTGCCATCGGACCAACACTCCGAGAGATTGGGACAGCCCGCCTCTTCACAGACCGTGACGAGTGAGAGTTCGCGTAGGGTGCGCTTGAGTTCGAGGGGGCGACCGCTGAGATCGAGTCGGGCCCGGAGCCACTCGGGTTTGCGCTCGTCGACTTCGAGTCCACCAACCACTCCCGCCTCGGCGAGACGTCCACGTAACCGCAATGAGGGACCTTCGACGACAGTGGTCGCCCCAGCCGTGACGCCGTGATCAGCGGCCGTTCGCACCGGAGCACCCGCGCCGAGACCGCGACTGAATGCGCTCAGGTCTTCGTTGTCCCGTGATAGATCGCGCCACACCACCGCGGCACGCTCCCAGGTTCGACCATCGGGCGCCCAACGCGCTGCAGCTCGAGCAGTGACGGCGTCGACGACCTCACGCATGGAGACATCGATTCCCTCAGCAGTCAACGAGGTCACCGCTTTGCCAACAATGCCGCACGGCACAATGTGGTTGAACATCTCCATCTGTGGTGACACGTTGAGCGCGAACCCGTGCATGGATCGACCGCGCGCAAGCCTCACGCCGATCGCGGCGATCTTGCGCGGATGTTCGGAGTCGGGATCGACCCAGACTCCCGGGTACTGCTTGAGACGACCAACGTTGCCAAGACCGAGATCGGCGAGAGTGTCGATGACCAACTGCTCGACCGAACAGACATAGGCCACGGTGTCGGCCATTCCTCCCCCACGCTTTCCGGGAACCGACAAGATCGGATAGCCGACGAGTTGGCCGGGGCCGTGGTAGGTGACGTCACCCCCGCGATCAGCTCGCACGAGTTCAGCGCCGACTGATCCGGGTTCGACCAGCACATTGGCGATATCCGCCCTGGCTCCCATGGTGTAGACGTGCGGATGCTCAAGCAGCAGCAGCCAGTCGTCCTCCCCATGAGCGAACAACGCATGCTGGAGATCGAGAGCTTCACCGTAGGGAACCTGCCCGAGCCAGCGGACCCGAAGCGGGCGCGACGGAACAACCTGAGCTGATCCGCCGGCATCGACCATCGCTAGAGCTCCGCCTCCCAGTCGCGGGTCTCCAAGATTTCCTTCACTTCGCGCAGGAATGCTGCCGCGTAGGCGCCGTCGAATGCTCGATGATCCCAGGCCATGGCGAGCAGACCCACCGAGTGGATTGCGATGGCTTCGGAGCCGTCGGCAGACGCCACCACCACCGGCCGACGATGCACACCGTCAGTGCTGAGAATGGCGACCTGGGGCTGGTTGATGATCGGAAGCACAAGATGACTGCCGAACGAACCCGAGTTCGAGAGCGTGAAGGTGCCGCCGGAGATGTCGTCAGCGGACAGCGACTTGGAACGCGCACGCGCTGCGAGGTCGTCGATATCGCGAGCGATGGCCCGCAGGCGCTTGTCGTCGGCTTCGTGGATCACCGGAGCCAGCAGTCCTTCGAAATCGATGTCGACGGCGATGGAAAGGTTCACGTAGTTGTGCACGATGAGTTCGCCCTCTCCAACCGTGGCGTTGAGGTGCGGAAAATTCCGCAGCGCGTCGACCACAGCACGGGAGATGAACGGGAGATAGTTGAGTCCGAAGCCCTCATCGGCACGGAAGGACTCACGGTGGGCACGGCGGACCCGCTCAACGTTCTCGTAGTCAACCTCGATCACGGTATAGGCGTGCGGTGAAACCTGCTTGGACATCACCATGTGTTCGCCGGTGCGGCGACGGATGTTGTTGAGCGGCTCGACGGAGTCACCGGTACCCGAGCGCGGAGTGGGCTGCGTGCGCCGACCGGTGGAGGTCGATGCCCCGACCACTGGAGCAATCGGGCGAGCCGCTGCAGCACCCGGAGCGGAGACCCGGGAGCGGATCGCCGCTTCGACATCGTTGCGGGTGACCCGACCACCGGGACCCGTGCCAGTGATCGTGGATGCATCGAGTCCGTACTGATTGACGAGCTGCCGAACGATCGGCGACTGCAGACGGCCATCCGAGGAACCCGACGCAGCTACAGGAGCAGGAGCAGCGGGGGTGGGCGCTGGAGCTGGAGCAGGGGCGGGCGCTGGGGCTGGGACAGTCGGGGCGGGCTCGGGCTCCGTGGCGACGGGTTCGGGTTCCGGAGCAGCTGCGGGTTCAGGAGCAGCTACCGGGGCCGGGGCGGAACCAGCGTCGCCGACGACGGCAATCACGGTTCCGACATCGACGGTGTCGCCCTCGGGCACACGGATTTCGGTGAGGACGCCAGCAACCGGCGACGGCACCTCGGAGTCGACCTTGTCGGTTGAGACCTCGAAGAGGACTTCGTCGGCAGCAACTGAATCACCGATCTGTTTGAACCACTTGGTGATCGTTCCTTCGGTCACCGATTCCCCGAGTTGGGGCAACTGGATCTCGGCCATTGTGAGGATTCCTCCGATGGGGGCTGTGAAGCGATTGTGGGGCTGTCGTGATGTGAGCAGCGAAAAAGATCTGATGTGAGGCTACCGAAGTGCGGGAGCGGTACCCGACGATCAGTGAAGCGAGCGTCCGGTGAGCGCAAGGACGCTCTCACCGAAGAGTTCACTCAGTGTTGGGTGCGGTTGGATGAACTGGGCGACCTCGTCAGCAGTGGCCTCCCAGTTGACGGCCAGATAGGCCTGTCCGAGCTGCTCGGTGACCCAGGGGCCGACCATATGCACGCCAAGCAGACGACCACCGGTACCGTCCGCCCGCTTTTCCGCGATGATCTTGACCATGCCCTCGGGTTCGCCGAGGATCAGGGCACGACCGTTGCCGGAGTAACGGTGCTTGCTCACGATCACATCGAAACCGGCTTCCTTCGCCGACGCCTCGGTGTGACCCACGAAGCTCACCTCGGGATGGCAGTAGATACACCACGGCACCTTGCCGTAGTCGATCGGATCTGGATCCTCACCGAGGATGTCCTTGATGATGAGGATGCCCTCAGCGAAACCGATATGCGCCAGCGCTGGCGTAGCGATCAGATCGCCGATCGCATAGACGCCCGGTTCGGCAGTACGGCACAGGGCGTCCACCTCGACATGACCACGATCACTGATGGTGACGGCAGTGCCGGCGAGATCAAGGTTCTCCGAGAGCGGCCGTCGACCGACAGACACCACAACGGTTTCGACTTCGATGGACTCGCCGTCGCCGAACTGCACGACGGTGCCGTCGGCCGTCGGGCTGTGGCCGTTGACGGTGACACCGGTGCGTACGTCGATGCCCCGGTCCTTGAAGGACTTCAGCACGATCTTGGTGATGTCCTCATCGCAACCGGGGAGGATCTTCGGAAGCCCCTCGAGAATCGTGACCTCGGTGCCGAGATCGGACATCATCGATGCGAACTCGCATCCGATGGCGCCGCCGCCGATGACGACGGCACTGGCCGGCAGGGTCTGAAGTGAGAGCACCTCATCAGAGGTGACGACTCGGGTGCCATCGACCTCGAAACCAGGGATCGTGCGCGGCACCGACCCTGAGGCAAGAACGACATGCGTGCCGGAGAGTTCGACGTCACCCGATGAACCCCCGGAGACCTTCACGAGGTGATCAGCGCCGAGGGTTCCGATGCCGTCGTAGACCGTGACCTTGCGACGCTTCAGCATCCCGTTCAGACCACCGTGGAGCATGTCGATCACGCTCTGTTTCCGGGTCTGGGTGACGCCGAAATCGAGTGTGGGCTCCGAGGTGGTGAGTCCGAACTGCGCCGCCGATTCGATAGCCCTGCGCACCGACGCTGTCTCCAGAAGTTCCTTGGCCGGAACGCAGCCCACATGGAGGCAGGTGCCACCGACCTTGGCCTTCTCGATAAGAGCTATTCGAAGCCCCGCCGAGGCGCCGTAGAGCGCCGCCCCGTATCCGCCGGGACCACCACCGATGATGACGACATCGAACTGCTCGGCCACTTGGCCACCTCCGTAAGAGCGAACTCTGAGAGCCTACCCATCGCTCATGGGGCCTCGGTTGGTGACCCACGACACTCAGAGTCCGAGCGATGGAGCGCAGCCCCGATCGGCCGGAGGTCACGGCACCGCAGGCTTACTGCTGCTGCTGGCGCTCGTGAAGCAAGCGACCCGGGGGTTGATGCATGGTGATCTCCGCCATCGGCAATCGACGGATCTCGACATCCGGTGTCACCGACGCTCCCGCCTCCCCCGAGAAAACTCCGCGCAGAGGCTGAACATCCTCGTAATCGCGCCCGTGACCGATCTTCACATGTCGCTGACCGACCGCCGATTGGTTCGTGGGATCGAGAGCGAACCATCCGAATCCGGGCACAGCGGCTTCGAACCATGCATGGGTCTGAACCCGCACGGCGTCATCTCCAGCGGTGGATGCTTCCTCGGAGTCGTCGAGGATCGTCTCGTCCCGGGTGAAGAGATAGCCCGATACATATCGCGCAGGTATGCCCTGACTGCGGCAGAACGACACCCCAAGATGGGCGAAGTCCTGGCACACACCATGCCCATGGGCGAGAACCTCGTCAACGGGCACGCCAACGGTGGTCACCCCACGTTCGTAGCGCAGCGATGCCCCCACGAGGCGATGCAGCGCCAACACCCAGCCCACGACATCAGGGCCGGCGGCAACAGTCGCCTCAGCCGCCCGACGGGTGATCTCCACTCCCCAATCCGCATGCGGAGTCCGTTCGAGGTACTCAGCATATTCATCGAGAAACGCCGGATCGTTGAGTAGTTCCGGCCGACTCAGGCCCATCGGCAGCGGGCGCTCCCGTGTATCGACGGTGGCCTCGGCAAGTACTTCGAGAGATGCGTGCGGCGCTCGGGTGCCGAAGGCATCGACTCGTGTTCCCCAGTAATCCGTGTAGGACGCCACTTTTGCGGCAGGAGCACAGGTGACCCGATAGCTCACCAACTGTTGGAACTCATCGGTGCACGGACACGCCCGGAGTTCGTTCTGCGACTCGCGCACGAACCCGTCGTACGCGAAGGAACTGCGATAACGGATGTCGAGTCTCATGGTCGTCCCTCTCCGGGGAACACCTGCAAGGTATGCAGATCGAATTCGTGAGCACTGGTGAAGTACTGCGCAGCCACGGC
>CAEMXZ010000029.1_pt1 | contig 24487 bp, 22 predicted proteins | sample 7263481 | NCBI WGS metagenome assembly CAEMXZ01 (sample SAMEA6813769, study PRJEB35770) | uncultured Microthrixaceae bacterium | biome: Freshwater; feature: Freshwater reservoir; material: water | place: Czech Republic | collected 2017-04-14 | depth 0.5m m
CGAAGACGCCGACTCCGAAGGCGTCGAGGGCAAGTTCTACGTCTGGTCGATCGATGGGGTCCGGATCATTGCCGGCCCCGACGCCGAGGCGGCGATCGATTGGTACGGGGTCACCGAGGCCGGAAACTGGGAGGGGACGAACATCCTCGAACGCGTGGTTCGGGGCGATATCGCTCGACCCGAATCGGTCGAGCGGGCGCGTGCCGCGCTCTTCGAAGCCCGCGAGCAACGGGTGCGCCCCGGACTCGACAGCAAGGTGCTTCTGGAATGGAACGGGCTCATGCTGGCCACACTGGCCGAAGCGGCGGCCGCCACCGGCGATCAACGTTGGCTCGACGCCGCTGTCGAGACCGCCGAGTTCCTGTGCGAGAACCTCCGACGCTCCGATGGCCGGTGGCTTCGCACATGGCAGGGCCCAATCGACGGTTCTGCCGCCGACGGCCACGCCAAGATCCTCGCCTACGCCGCCGACCACGGAGCGATGATCGATGCGTTCGTCCGACTCGCGGAAGCATCCGGGCAGCGCCGATGGATCAATGAAGCAGTTGCCACTGCCGATGCGCTCATCGAACTCTTCTGGGACGAGGAGAAGGGCGGCGTGTTCAGCACCGGCTCCGACGCCGAGGCACTGGTGACCCGGCCGAAGGAACTGATGGACAACGCCACTCCCGGCGCGAACAGCCTCGCCGCCGTGGGACTGCTGCGCCTCGCGGCGATCACCGGCAGCGATCGATATCGCTCTCTCGCCGCGCAGATCGTCACAATGCTGGGCGAGGCCGCCGGTCGTCTTCCTCTCGGCTTCGGCCATCTGCTGTATGCCGTCGAGCTGTACGCGTTCGGGTCCACCGAGATCGTGGTCACCGGCGATCGGCCCGATCTCGTCGGCGCCGTCCAGCAGCGCTGGACCCCGGGTGCGGTGCTGGCCTGGGGCGAACCCACAGCCTCGCCACTGTGGGAAGGGCGCGACGATACGGGCGCTGAAGGCCGCGCCTATGTGTGTCAGGACTACGCCTGTGGACTCCCCGCCGACGATGTCGCGATGCTGATCACCCAACTCGGCAATTGATTCGGCGACATCGGCGGTGGCGAACTGCGCCGTTCACCAGTGTCCGCGGTGCACGATGTCATCGAGCGATCGACGAGGACGCATCGACGACTGACTCGCCCGCTGTTCTGCGGTCGCGTGGCCGATGGCGATCGTGCCCACCGGTCGGCGATCAACAGGAATGCCCAAAGCTTCCTTGATCGCAGACTCATGCTCGAACTGACCGAAGAACACTGCGCCGAGTCCCTCGTCGACTGCCGCGAGGAGCGCGACCATGGCACTGAACGCCGAGTCGACGTACCAGTACGGGACTGCCCACGCGTCCTGTCCCGTTCCGAGACCGGAATGCGCTTTATCGGTTTCGCTGTAGCGCTCGACATACGCGCTGGGATCCGAGACCGGAATGAGCAGCACCGGGGCGACGAGAAGACCAGGCCAGGGAAACTTCTCTCGCCTCTCAGCGGTGAGACTGGCGTTCCAATACCGATCCGTCTCGGCCCCCTCAAGCACCACGAGATCGAGACCCTGCGTATTTCCGGCTGCGGGAACCCGAACAGCGAGTTCACAGATCCGATTGACGACCTCGGGATCGATCAGTTGATCGGTGAATGAGCGCACCATGCGCCGCGCTCTGACGACATCGGCGAACTGCATCACCGAAGATGGATCACTTGAGTTTGGCGAGATCCTCGGCCATGGCCCAACCGAAGGCCACGAGTGAATCGCCGCTCTTGGCCTTCACGCCCTTGAACAACGACACGACCGCTGGATCGAACGAGTCGGGATCGAGTGACTCATGATCGAGCGACAGCGGGAACGAACCATCGCCGGTGGCAGTGAAGATCTGGTCGTTGTACGAACTCGAATCGATGCCGAATCGCTTGGCCAGACGACGACCCCAGGCGCGTTCTTCGCCGGTGGCCTTGTGATCCGGGCGGGGAACGATGTCGTCGAGAGTCTTGAAGGCTTCATAGCCAGCTGCGGTGGTGAACCGTGTGCCGACGAGAACATCTTCGTCGGGGAACGCCATGACCGACCGTTTGAACTGATCGTGCATCATGGCCTTGAGGATCGAATTGCGCTTGGCGGTGCGCTTCACCGATGCAAGACCGATCAGGACACTCGGCGTGCCGCCGATTCGCTCGAGGGTGCAGAACGAGAAGCCCTTGAGCCCCGCGTCGCGAGCCATGGTGACCAGCACCCATGCCTCGACCTGCTTGGAGAGAAGGCCAGCTTCGAAGCGGCTGGGGCCGTCGACGCAGATATCTGCCATCTCGGCCAGCTCCGCATCGCTGAGCTGGGTGCAATCCTTAGTAACGACCTCAATAGCCATGTGTGTCTGCTGCCTCTGAAAAGAGCCCCTGAAAAGGAGAAAAGCGGACACATAGTCCACCGCGTTGAGGCGCCGAGCGCAATTCCGCAAAGTAGGGTCCCCCGCCGTGACCATTTTCATCTCCATCCTGATCGCCGTTCTGGCAGGCGGGGTATGGGCTCTCTCCCTGCGCCGCCTCCGTCAACGACGTCAGTTGATCGCCGCCCCGAAGCAGGTGTCCCGGACACTACGGGCCTATACCGGTGGCCGTTGGGACGCAGTTATCGCCCGGGCCCCGGGCTGTCTCACCCTCTCCGGGGGCGCCGACGACGGCGAGTGGCGACCCGCTGTTGAGCTCGCATTCGGACACTCGCTCGTTCAGCGCGACCGCTGCGCCGAGGCCATCGCCCATCTGGAACGCGGCCTCCTGCTGCAATCTGCCCGCCGGCAGGCCCACGGCGGCGACGGCTCCCCCACTGCCGCTGAGGCGAAGATGCGCCACATGCTCGGGTACGCGTACGCGGCCACATATCAAGCCTCAGCGGCGATCAGGGAGTACCGACGGGTGCTAGCAACACCGGGACTCGATCCTGCAATCGGTACGCGGGTTACGGCAGCGATCGCCGCCCTCGACCAGTCCGACTGACGACTCGATTCTGCCCGTCAGGCGATCGCGTCGGGGCCGAGCAACACCCGCAGTTCTGCGAGCAGACCGGTCGTGGCATCCACGTTGAACGCATCGGGCAACCGGAGCACCTGGCGTTCGCCGATGTGAAGAAACACCTGAGATTCACCCTGGTGATCGCCGAGTAGTGCCTTGAGTGCGCTGAGCATGGCATCGCTCAGACCTGAGGGGCTGATGTTGACATGAAGCGGCGGGTTGCCGTCGGTGACGGGCTCGAACCGTTGAAGTTCGGTGGCCATGATCTTCGGTTGGTCGTCACGGGTGTCAACCCTTCCCTTGACGATCACGACGGCGTCGTCTTCAAGGAGATGTCCGAAGGTCTGCATGGTCTTCGGGAAGATCATGACCTCGACCGAGGACTGGAGGTCCTCGAGCACGAAGGTCGCCATGAGGTCCCCCTTGCGGGTCCACTTACGCTGCAATGACGTGACGAGCCCGCCAATGACGCGAATGGAACCGTCCTCGACCCCTTCGAGATCAGCGATCGAACATTCGACTCGTCGACGAAGCGAGGCTTCAGCGCCCATGAGTGGGTGATCGGAGACGTAGAGACCGAGCATCTCCTTTTCGAAGGCGAGGCGCTGGCGCTTGTCGAAGTCTTCGGAGGGGATGTCATAGCGGTTTGCAGGAGCGACACCTGCGGGTGCGTCGTCGAACGCCGCCGAGAAGAGATCAAACTGACCCTCCGCTTCCTTGCGGCGACGCACGACCGTGTCGTCGATGATCTTGTCGTAGTACCCGAGCAGACCCTTACGGCTGTAGCCCATGGAGTCGAAGCCACCAGCTTTGATGAGCGACTCGATGGTGCGCTTGTTGAGCACGTTGGTGTCGACACGATCGCAGAAGTCGTAGAAGTCCACATACGGGCCACTGGCGTCGCGCTCGGCAACGATCAGCGACACGAGTCCCTCACCCACATTGCGAACCGCTGACATTCCGAATGCAATATCGCGCGAACCATCGGGTTGATCGACAGCGATGAAATCGCTGGCCGACACATTGACATCGGGCACCAGAACGGCGATGCCGCGCTGACGACACTCGTTGAGATAAACCGCCGCTTTGTCGAGATTCTGCTTGACGCTCGTGAGCAGTGCGGCGAGGTACTCGACCGGATGATGGGCCTTCAGATACGCGGTCTGATAGGCGATGAGTCCATAGCCGTAGCTATGGCTCTTGTTGAAGGCGTAATCGGCGAAGGGTTCGATGATGTCGAACAGCGAGGTACCGATACTGGCGCCGTAGCCGACCGTGTCGCAGCCCGCCACGAATTTCTCGCGCTCAGCCTGGATGAGTTCGCGAACCTTTTTGCCACAGGCCTTGCGGAGGTTGTCGGCCTCGGCGAGCGAGTAGCCGGCGAACTTCTGCGCCACCCGCATCACGGACTCCTGATAGATCATCAGTCCGTAGGTATCGCCGAGGAGTTCAGCGAGATCGTCGTGCAAGTACTCGATCGGTTTGCGGCCGTTCTTGCGATCGGCGTAGTCGTTGTGCATGTTGGCCGCCATAGGCCCGGGCCGATAGAGCGCCACGAGTGCGGCCACGTCCTCGAACGAGGTCGGGGCAAGTGAGCGCATGAGCGCCCGCATTGGTCCACCCTCGAGTTGGAACACACCGATGGAGTCACCGTCGCGCAGCATCTGCAGGGTGAGATCGTCGTCGAGCGGCACCGTATCGATGTCGAGTTCGATGCCGCGGGTCTCGCGCAGCATCTCGACCGTGTCGGAGATGACATCGAGATTGCGCAGGCCTAGGAAATCCATCTTGAGCAGGCCGAGGTCCTCGACACCATGCATTTCGTACTGAGTGACCACCGGGGAGAGTTCGGGATCGACCCCGGCCTCGTTCTTGCGCTGGATCGGGAGATATTCGGTGAGCGGTTCCTTGGTGATCACCACGGCGGCGGCATGGATGCCGTCCTGACGACGAAGACCCTCAAGCCCGCGGGCCACGTCGATGACCTGTCGGGCATCATCGTCGGAGGCGTACATCTCGCGCAGGTCGGCGGCCATCTTGAAACCATCGGCGAACTTCGGATGCTCCTCGAGGCACGCGTAGAGCGGGGTGTCGCGTCCCATCACCAGCGGGGGCATGGCTTTGGCCACCTTGTCGCCGACGGCATAGGGATAGCCGAGCACGCGGGCGGCGTCGCGTACGGCAGCACGGGCCTTGATCGTGGAGAACGTGACGATCTGCGCGACGTGGTCGCGCCCGTACTTCTCCGCCGCATACCGGATCATTTCATCGCGATAGCGGGAGTCGAAGTCCATGTCGATATCCGGCATCGAGATTCGGCTCGGATTGAGGAACCGTTCGAACAGAAGGTCGTACTTGATCGGATCGAGATCGGTGATGCGCAATGTGTAGGCAACCGCGCAGCCAGCAGCCGAACCACGGCCGGGACCGACCCGGATCCCGCTGTCGCGGGCATGGCGGATGAGATCCCACACGATGAGGAAATAGGAACTGAATCCCATATCGGCGATGACCTTGAGTTCGTAGGCCAACCGCTCAACGACGGTGTCGGGAATCTGCGCACCCCAACGCTCCTTCGCGCCTTCCATCGTGAGATGCCGCAGGTAGTCGGCATCGTCGGTGAAACCGGGGGGCAGCGGGAAGTTCGGGAGTTGCGGCTTTCCGAACTCGATCTCGACGTCGCATCGTTCGGCGATCCAGAGCGTGTTGTCGCAGGCCTCGGGAACCTCGGAGAACAGCCGACGCATCTCGGCGGCACTCTTCAGATAATGCTGATCGCCGGAGAACTTGAAGCGGTCGGGGTCGCTCATCAGCGATCCGGTCTGCACACACAACAGCGCGTCGTGCGACACGGCATCGTGCTGATGCGTGTAGTGGCTGTCGTTGGTGGCCAGCAGCGGGGCCCTGAGCTTGCGGGCCAACTCGAACAGCATCGGGTTGGTGGTGTGCTGCTCGGGAATACCGTGATCCTGGATCTCGACGAAGAGGTTGTCGCGCCCGAAGATGTCCTGCAGTCGGGCCGCCTTCTCCAGCGCACCGCGTTCATCGCCCTGCATGAGGGCCTGCAGCACCTGACCACCGAGACATCCGGTCGTGGCAATGATGCCCTCATGATGGGCAGCAAGTAGCTCCCAGTCGACCTTGGGCTTCATGTAGTAACCCTCGAGATAGGCGCGACTCGAGAGCTGGATGAGGTTCTTGTAGCCGATGGCAGTCTCGGCCAATGCCGTGAGGTGGTAGTACGCCTTGCGCCCGCCATCGGACTCGCCACCGGAGTCGTCCATCCGCCCCCGACGGGCCGGACGCTCCGTGCGATGTTCGTAGGCCTGATAGAGCTCAGTACCGATGATCGGCTTGATGCCGACATCCTTGGCCGCTCGGTACATGTCGAGGATGCCGTACATATTGCCGTGGTCGGTGATGCCGATGGCGGGCTGCCCATCGGCTGCCGCTGCGGCAACCACGTCGGTCACCCGCGCCGCTCCGTCGAGCATCGAGAACTCGGTGTGCAGATGGAGATGGGTGAACGAATCGGGCACCCGGATGCTCCTGGGAGGGTCGGATTATGGGCGGTTCGGAACGAATCACAGCCATGTGATCCGCCCGGCGGCGACCGTATCACCGCGGATTCGACGGTGTCGCCGGGCCCGCCAACAGACCCACCACGGGTGTAGGTCCCCGCCATGAACAAGCTGCGGTCCTAGCGTGATCCCATCCCGAGCAGCATTCGGGGAATGCATCCGGGGGGCGCAATTGATGCCGGAGTTCTCTGGTTTCGGACGCACCCACGACCACGAAGGAGGCCGTCATGGCCACAGATGACCGCTCCACACTCGATCTGCTGCGCGGATCGCGGATTACCGCCTACAGCATCGGAATTGTGAGCCTGATGGCCGGGCTCTTCCTACTCTTCTGGCCCGACAAAACAGCACACGTCGTCGGCGTGATCCTCGGCGTGCTGTTCCTCGTGTCGGGCTTCGCCCAGTCCGCCGAAGCCGTCACCACCCACCGCAAGGGTTCCGCATGGGGATTCCTACTGCTACGTGGTGTCGTCAACATCGGCTTCGGTCTGGTCCTGATCTTCTGGGCCGGCGCCGTCTCCACCACCATCGTGTGGCTCATCGGACTCGACTTCGTTATCACCGGCGTGCTGGCGCTCATCGCCTCGCTGCTCATCGACAAGGAGATGGGTCGCGCAAGCCTCATCATCCACGGACTGCTCAGCATCGGTATCGGCATCGCAGTCATGGCCTGGCCGAACTCGATCAAGTACGCAGCGGCGATCCTGATCGCCATCGTGATGATCCTGATCGGCCTTCTGATGCTGGCATCGGGCTACCAGCTCTCGAAAGCCTCGAAGGCCCTCGCCTGATTCAGGCTTCGAGCAACTGAATCCTCTAAAGGTACGTCCCGGGTCGGTCCTCGATGGTCGGCCCGGGACGGCCATCGAGGTCAGGGGCCCCGCTCGGCCCGAGTGAACCGGGAGGAAGCCCTCGCATGTTCTCGAGCTGCTGGCGGGCAGCCATCTGTTGAGCGAACAGCGTGGCCTGAATGCCGTGGAATAACCCTTCGAGCCAGCCCACGAGCTGGGCCTGGGCCACCCGCAGTTCGATCTCGGTCGGGGTACCTTCCTCCTGGAACGGAAACGCCAGCCGATTCAGCTCCTCTCGCAGGTCCTCCGACAGCGCCGAGCCCAATTCAGTGATCGAGCGGTCATAGATCTCACGCAGTCGCTGGCGGGAGGGCTCGTCGAGCGGGGTCGAGCGCACCTCGTCGAGCAACTGCTTGATCATCGAACCGACTCGCATCACCTTGGCCGGCTCGGAAACGAACTCCCGCTCGGTGACATCGTCTGATGGAGCTGCAGAGGTGTCACTCGCCCCAGTGGAGATGAGTTCGACGGGATTTTCCTGCGAAGAGGTCATGGACCATTCTCCCCCATGGGACGTTTGATCGCTCAGCCGAATGCCGTGAGGAACGGCACCAGCATCTCATCGGCCGTGAGAGACCCGTGACGGGCCCGCAGTTCGTACAGACCGGTATCGGTGGGATCGGTGTAACTGACGACCTCACGGGCCACCAGAGCGACGTCACCAAGGCGCACGCGGGCCTCATCGGTGACGACGGGGCCGAACCAGCCCTCGTCGATGATCTGATCAACGCCGAGGATCCAGCCGGTATCACTGTGATGCGCCACGGCCGCTTCGAGCAGCTGCCGGGAACGACCCGGGCGGGCATGGAGCCACCGGAACCGCCCTTCGCCCGATTGCACGTCGACATGAGACAGCACCTCGGGATGCGGCGTGATCACCTTTTCTCCCACATCGACCTGACCGTGATCGGAGATGACAACCAGGGCAGCGCCGGTGGGCAGCACCTCGAGAAGATCAGCAACCAACCGATCGGCGGCTCGCAGTTCTGCCTCATAATGCTCAGCGAGACCGAACTCATGGGCAATCTTGTCGATGCCGTCGTAGTAGGCGTAGATGAACGGCTCGTTGCGTCGCAGTGCTCCCGCGACCTCGGCGACGAGCGTGGACGGCATGCGCCAGCCGAGATGCCGCGCTCCAGCAAGATGCGCACGGGTGAAACCGGTCTCCCGGAACTCAGCGCGTGTCACAACCGGAGGCCGCTGACCCTCGAATGCTGCGTGGGGCTGGGTGCGTTCGGGCACGATCGCAGCCCGGGCATCACGACTATCTGCGTTCCAGCGCAGCACATTGAGAATCCGTCCGTCCACACGCATGCGGTAGCCGACAATCCCATGGACCCCCGGTGCGAGACCCGTGGTGATCGATGTCAGGGCGGTCGCGGTGGTCGTAGGAGCGACGCTCGTGATCGCCCGCCCCGCGAGACTTCGCACTGTGGGCGCGCAGTGCGCATGGCGCTCAAGTTGCTGCCAGCCCAGCCCATCGAGCACAAGAACGACGACCTGTTCGGCCTCAAGGAGCTCCGCTGACATCCAGTCCGGTGGCTCGCGATCGAGATCGAGGAGAGCCGGGATGACACTGTCGATACAGGCTCCGCCGTATTCGGGCAGCAGCGGTCGTAGAGCCTCCACGACGGACCTCCTTGTCGGAGATGGTCACGGTAGCGCCCACCATCGGACGTGGCGCAACGCACTGGCGCCCCTCCACCTACGATGAACCCCGTGAAGGTGTCCACCCGAGGTGACTATGCGAGTAGAGCCCTGCTCTCGCTCGCGCTCCACGCCGACGAGGGCGGCCCTACCTCGGTCCGTGACATCGCGGAACGTACCGGACTCCCCCAGCCCTATCTCGAGCAGATCCTGCTGGCCCTCAAGGGTGCAGGACTGGTCCGTTCAAAGCGCGGCGTCGGCGGTGGCTACGTGCTCGCCAAGGCACCGGAGACCATCAGCCTCTCCTCGATCGTCAGCGCCGTCGATGGGCCGATCGTCGCCGGTGACTTCAGAGAGCCGCATACCGACGGCTCCTGCGACCATGAGGGGCAATGCGTGCTTCTCGCCGTCTGGGCCGATGTTGGCGAACACATGCGTCGCTACCTCGAGGCAGTCACGCTCGCCGACATCATGGCGATCTCCCGGGGGGAGGCGGGTTGGCCCAGCGAGAGTCAGCCCACCGCCGGAAGCGTCCCGCCCTGGGTCACGGGTTCCTGACCGACTCCACCACAGCGGCGAGATCCTCCGGCAGGGGTGACTCGAAAGCGAGTTGCACACCTTCTTGCGTCGGGTGATCGAGACGAAGTTGTGCGCTGTGCAGCACCATGCGCGGCGAGCTCACCGCTGGACGCACACCCCGATAGCGCTCGTCACCGACGACAGCGTGACCGATCGCGGCCATATGCACCCGGATCTGGTGAGTGCGACCGGTCTCGAGTCGGCATTCGAGCAATGCCATCGGCACCGGCGCCTCAAAGGTCTCGATGACCTCGTATCGAGTGCGCGCCTCTTTGCCCTGGGCACTCACCACCATGCGGGTCGGCTCCCGATGCGATCGCCCGATCGGAGCGTCGACCAGACCACCCACCGACTCCGGTATCCCCCAGACAAGCGTGAGGTAGCAGCGTTCGACCTCATGAGCGGCGAGCATGGCCACGAGTTCCTCATAGGCCGCCTGAGTACGAGCCACGAGCATGAGCCCGGAGGTGTCTTTGTCCAGACGATGCACGATGCCCGGGCGCTCGGGATCGCCAACATCAACTATCTCGGGGAATCGGGCGAGCAGGCCCTGCACGAGAGTGCCGGTGGCGTTGCCCGCACCCGGATGCACGACGAGCCCCGCCTGCTTGTCGATCACGATCACGTCATCGTCCACATGAACGATGGTGATCTCGACATCGGGTTCGGGGATGAGTCCGGCGGGAGGAGCGTCGAGATCGATGTCGATGTCGATGAGATCGCCCTCATGCACGCGCTGCGACCGAGTGGAGACGACTGCGCCGTTTCGCTGCACGAGGCCGGCGCTGATCCAGTCGACCACCTGGGTCCGACTCGCACTGGTGATCATGGCGACGAGACGGTCGATCCGCTCTCCGTCAAGCGCTGCGGGGACTATTTCGTGGGCACTCATGGTGGGGATCCTCGGAACGTGGTGATGACGAGCAGGATTGCTCCACAGACGACGCCCACGTCTGCGATGTTGAATACCGGCCACCATTGGAGGTCGATGAAATCGATGACCGAACCGTGCAGGAATCCGGCGTCTCCGCGCACGGCTCGATCGATGACGTTGCCAAGTGCCCCACCGACGATCAGGCCGAGCGCCACGGCGGCGAGCCGGGATCGGACGGAACGGCCGACCCACACCAAGGCTGCGACCACGCCGAGTGCTCCGAGCGCGATCCACGGTCCGAGACCGGTTCCCATGCTGAAGGACGCACCCGAGTTGTAGGTGAGCGCCAACCGCAGGGATCCGACCACATGGACCGGCGGACCAGTCAGTGCGTGTTCAGCCCAGGTCTTGGTGAGTTGGTCGAACACCAACCACCCTGCTGCGACCGCGAAGAACAGACGTCGGTGCGTGGTCACACCGACATCCGTCCGCTCAGCGACGACCGAAGCCCCCGACCTTGTACTCGACCCGCTCACGGCACCACGGAATGGCCTTGAGTCGTTCACGGGGAATGGCGAGTCCGGAGATCTCGCAGATGCCGTACGTGCCAGCAGGGATCTTCAGCAGGGCGAGATCGATCTCGTCGACCTGATCACGGAACTGCGCCGAGAGGGCGAGATCGCGCTCACGTTCGACAGCGAGCGTGTCGCCCTCCCCCGATTCCTCATCGAACTGGACATCTCCGGGCTCACGCATCTCGGCCAGCGAATTGGCTTCGGCGGTGAGGCTGTCAGCGTCGCGCATGAGGCGAGCACGTTCGCTCAGCATCAGAACGCGCTGGGCTTCCAGGAACTTGGCGTCAAACGGATATTTGAACGCCTTCGGCTTGGGCGGATCGGGCTTCTTGGCCAGCGCCGGCGGCTTGGCCTGCGACGGCTTGGGAGCCGCCGGAGCAGCGGCCTTGGCCGAAGGAGCGGTGGACGGGACGGACTTCTTGGGGGGGGAGGTTGTCACTGGGGCTTTCTTGGGTGCGGCCTTCTTCGCCGGAGCGGCCTTCTTGGTCGGAACCGCCTTTTTCGCCGGAGCCTTCTTCACTGCCGCCTTCTTCACTGCGACCTTTTTCACTGCGACCTTCTTGGCCGGAGCTTTCTTCACAGCCGCCTTCGTGGCCGGAGCGGCCTTCTTCACAGCGGCTTTCTTGGCTGGCGCGGCTTTCTTGGCTGGCCCGGCCTTCTTGGCTGGCGCGGCTTTCTTCGCCGAAGCCTTCGAGGCCAGAGCCTTGTTGACTGCAGCCTTTTTGACTGCAGCCTTCTTCACGGGAGCGGCCTTCTTCGCGGGAGTCGCCTTCTTCGCCGGAACTTTGCTTGCCATGGTCACCTTCTTGGTTCGCCAGAGCGGTCGGGATCGACCACCACCGCGCAGTGAGCGAGCCGGAGGGTTCGCCGCACACCTGCTGCACAGGGGTGGGCAGGGTAGGTCACCGCTGCGACGGAGGCAACACCCACCGCGCAGTGTCTCCCGGAGGACCGCCTACGCTTGGGCCATGTCGTTCGGCCCCGTGAACCCCGATCTGGATCTGCCGTCACTCGAGACGAGCGTGCTCTCGCGCTGGAAGGACGGCGATATCGTCGGAGCTACACGCCGGCTCAGAGCCGGTGGCGAGCCTTGGATCTTCTACGAAGGACCCCCCACCGCCAACGGCCGGCCCGGTCTCCACCACGTCTGGGCGCGGGTGTTCAAGGACATCTACCCCCGCTTCCAGACCATGCGCGGCCGCGATGTCCCCCGCAAGGGTGGATGGGACTGCCATGGCCTGCCGGTCGAACTCGAGGTCGAGAAGGAACTGGGGCTCTCGACCAAGTCCGAGATCGAGGCGTTCGGCATCGCCGAGTTCAATCGTCGCTGCCGCGAATCGGTGCAGCGCTATGTCACCGACTGGACTGCGCTCACCGAACGGTCGGGGGTCTGGATCGACACCGCCGATGCCTATTGGACCCTCGACAACTCCTACGTCGAGTCCGTGTGGTGGCTCATCCGCCAACTTTGGGACAAGGAACTGCTTTACGAAGGCCACAAGGTTTCGCCCTATTGCGGGCGCTGCGGCACCGCGCTGTCGAGCCATGAACTCGGCCAGCCTGATGTCTACCGCGATGTCATCGACCCCTCGGTGTATGTGCGATTCCCGGTCGACGATCGCGATGTCGATCTCCTTGTTTGGACCACGACTCCGTGGACCCTCATTTCCAACGTCGCCGCCGCCGTCGGACCAACCGTTGACTACGTGCGGGTTCGCTCGACCGATGGGAGCCGCGATCTCATCATGGCGGCTGCGCTTGCTCCTGAAGATGCCGAGATCCTCGAACGTTTCGCGGGTAGCGAGCTGGTCGGCTGGCGTTACCAGCGACCCTTCACCGATCTCGAAGTTCCTGCCGGCGCCGATGGCTGGCGGGTCGTCGCGGCCGATTTCGTCACCACCGAGGATGGTTCGGGCATCGTGCATCTCGCCCCCGCCTTCGGCGAGGACGACGCCCAGGTGGCTCGGGCCGAGAAACTTCCCGTACTCAACCCGGTCGATGCCGCTGCCGCGTTCGATCACACCGTGCCGGCCTTCACCGGTCGTTTCGTGAAGGACGCCGACCGCGACATCATCGCCGACCTCGAGCGCCGTGGACTGTTGGTGCGCGAACAGGCCTACGAGCACAGCTACCCCCACTGCTGGCGCTGCAGCACCCCGCTCATCTACTGGGCGAAGACTTCATGGTTCGTGCGCACCTCAGAGCACCGCGACCTACTCATGGACCAGAACGACACCATCGGCTGGAACCCCGAGTTCATCAAACACGGCCGGTTCGGGAAATGGCTCGAGGGCAACATCGACTGGGCACTCTCACGGGATCGCTACTGGGGCACTCCGCTGCCCATCTGGCGATGCGACACCAGCGGTCACGAACACTGCATCGGTTCGGTGGCCGAACTCAGCGAACTCAGCGGTTCCGATCTCACCGAACTCGATCTCCACCGGCCCTACGTCGACGACATCACCTTCCCATGCACGTCCGCAGAGTGCTCCGGAACCTCCCGACGGGTCGCTCCCGTACTCGATGCATGGTTCGACTCAGGCGCCATGCCCGCCGCCCAGCAGCACTATCCATTCGAGAACGCCGACCACTTCGACCGTGCGTTCCCGGCCGACTTCATCTGCGAGGCCATCGACCAGACCCGTGGCTGGTTCTACTCGCTGCTGGCAGTGAACTCCTTAGTGTTCGGCTCGACGCCGTATCGCAACGTCGTCTGCCTTGCGCTCATCGTGGATGAGAACGGGCAGAAGATGTCGAAGTCCAAGGGCAATGTCATCGCGCCGTTCGACATCTTCGACACGCTCGGTGCCGATGCCCTCCGCTGGTACTTCTTCTCATCGGGCCAGCCCTGGACTCCGCGCCGAGTATTCCCTGATGGCATCCGCGAGGCCACCCGTCAGACCCTGCTCACCCTCTGGAACGTTCACTCGTTCTTCGCCACATACGCCGACCTTGATGGCTGGGAGCCCCCAGCCATTGCGTCGACACCTACGCACGTGCTCGATCGCTGGGTGCTCTCCGAGCTCGACGACACCATCGCTGTCGTCACCGAGGCCCTCGATTCATTCGATGCCCTGGGTGGGGCAAGCCGCATCGCCCGCTTCGTCGATGATCTCTCGAATTGGTACGTGCGCCGGAGTCGACCCCGATTCTGGAAGTCCAGCGACGCCAATGCTCACGCCACACTCTTTGAGTGCCTCGTCACGATCTCCAAGTTGCTGGCGCCGTTCTGCCCGTTCCTCGCCGACGAGATCCACACCACACTCACCGGCGAAACCTCGGTGCATCTCACCGACTGGCCCGTGGCACAAGGCCGACACGACACCGCTCTGTCCGAGCAGATGGACGCAGCCCGGCGCCTGGTGGCTCTCGGCCGATCGGCACGAACCGACGCGAAGGCGAAAGTTCGCCAACCGCTGGCCCGTGCGCTGATGCTGCATCCCGGAATCGATCTCACCCCCGAGATCGACGACGAGATCATGGCGGAGCTGAACGTGAAGTCGCTCGAGCGCCTCGACACCCTGTCGGGACTCCTGCGCTGGAATGTGATCCCGAACTTCCGGGCGCTGGGCCCGCGCCTCGGCCAGAAGGTCAACGCCGTGAAGGCTGCCCTCGCCGATGCCGACGGCTCAGCACTTCAGGCCCAGCTCGAATCCCAGGGGTACATCGAGATCGCTGGCGAGCGACTCGAGGCCTCAGAGGTGGAAGTGAGAGCCGAACGCCACGAATCTCTTGCGCTGGTCGAGGATGCCGGTTGGGCAGTCGCTCTCGATCTCGAACTCACCGACACCCTGCGGGCCGAAGGCACCTCGCGCGAACTGGTCCGGGCCCTCAACGACGCCCGTAAATCAGCCGGGTTCGCCATCGCCGACCGCATCACGGTTGTCATCGACGCCGACGCCAACCTGCAGTCGATTATCGAGCAGCACCGCACCACCATCACCACCGAAGTGCTTGCGACGGACCTCCGATTCGGTCCCGGTGATCGCGAGATCGAACTCGACGGAGCGACGGTGTCTGTGGGTCTCCGCTTGGGCTAACGACCGAAGCGGTCGTCGTCGTCGAAGTTCGCGTCGAAGAACTTGCGCATCGCCTCATCGACCTCGTCGTCCTTGGCGCCGAACAACTGCCCTCCCTCGTTCGGTTCGGCATCGGCATCCGATGCCTCGGCTCCGGCAGATACACCGGGGACGGGTGGGTCGATCTCCTCGAGACCAACGATCCTGACCGGGGCAGTCGCAGGGGGTTCCTCGTCGACCACGGTGGCGTCGTCGATCACCGTGGTCGAACTGATCGGAAAATCGCTTGATGGTGCGACTGTTGCATCGCCTTCGAGCGCTGCTAATTCCTGGATCGTCGGTGGAACTCCGACCCGCAGTGCGCTCGGATCATCGAGCACATGCTGGATTCGTGACAGGCCTGCTGACAGCGAAGCTCGCTGCTCGTCCATGAACGCTGCGAGGGCAGCGGCGTCGGCACTGAGTTCCTGACGCGTGGCATCAAGATCACCCACTGCTGCGATGGCTTTCTCCTTGGCGTCGCGCAGGATGTTCGAGGCTTCGGTCTCCGCTTCGCTCAGCAGTGCTGCGGCATTGGTACGAGCGTCGTTCATAACGGCGTCGGCGGTTCGTTTCGCCATCGCGAGCACCGAAGAGGCCTGTTCCGCTTCGAACTCCGGCGATACATCCTCGCCAGCCGAAGCGAACACAACGCCGCTCTCGAGTTCGTCAACGCGAGTCTGGAGAATCTGAGCCTCTCGCACAGCCTCGGACGCCCGACGCTCTGCGTCCTGTGCGGTCGCTGACGCCTGACGCAGACGGTCCTGCATCTGCGTGACAGCTGCGCTGAGACGCTCGAGAAAAGCATCTACCTCACCGGGGTCGTAGCCCTTGCGCGAAACCTTGAACTGGATATCGGTCAGGAGCTGCGGTGTGGCCTGTGCATTCTTCTCTTCCATGGCGGCGATGGTAACCGCGTCAGGTTGATCAACGAGGTGACCCGCACCAAACCCCTCCACACACCGCGATTATCAATCGCCGCCGCACACCTTGATGTTCAGTCGTGGTGTGTGGCACGCCGCTCAACCCGGAATCGCCGCCATGAGAATCTCAAGAACGAGGAAGACGATAAGCGGAGAGAGATCGAGACCCATGCCGCCGAAGCGCACCGGAGGTATGAGGTTACGGATGGGAGCCAGAACTGGCTCGGTGATTCGGAACAGCACCAACTGGATGGTCTCCAAAGCTCCGGGCCCGCTGGACGGGAACCAGCTGAGCACGATCCGCCCGAGGAGCGAGAAGAGGAAGATCTGCAGAACCAGATGAATGAATGACCAGACCATGCCCGTTGATCAGTCGCCGAGGACGGAGTTAAGCAAACGGCGACGTTCATCGGCTGGCACTTCGACGCCGATCGGTGAGAGAAGGAACAAACCGTTCTCGATCTTCTCCATCTCACCACCAATGCCGTAACACATGCCACTGAGGAAATCGATGAGTCGACGCGAGAGTTCGCGGTCGGCCTCACCCATGTCAACGGCAACCGCCTGACCTGCCTTGAACTTGTCGGCGACTTCCTGCACCATCCCGAAACTGGTCGGGGTGACCAGGTGAGCGCGCGCGTTGCTGCGCTGGGGAACAGCGCGCACCCGCGGCTTGGATGGATCTTCGGCTGTAATCGGGACAGGACGAACAGCGGGTCCGTCGCCGGACTCGGGCGGGGTCGAGTAGATCGGAGCCTGCGGACGTTGGGCCTGCGCTGCCACAGCTGGACGGGCAGCCGCCGAACGGCTGATGGGCGTGACCGGCTCGGCAACTCCGCCGGAGAGGTCACCTTGGGTCCCGTAATCGTCGTATTCATCGTCCGGTCCGAGACCGAGATAGACCATGGTTCGTCGCCACACTGTCGTCATGAGATCCTCCGTGATTCAGCGGGCCACTGCCGCCGCTGTTCGTCGTTCGGTGGCCAAGGGTAGTGGTTCGGGAGGCGGCGGACTCCCCGGAGGCTGATCACCGAGCAGGACGAGGGCCGAACAGGCCGCTGCCGACCCGGATCATGGTCGATCCCTCCTGCAGAGCCACCTCGAGATCGTCAGTCATCCCAATGGATCGTTCGGGAAGTCCGAGCTGGTCAGCGAGGGCGACGAGCGAACGGAAACCAATGCGGGCCGCTTCGGCAGGACCGTCGGGCCCGACTCCCATGAGACCCTCAACCATCAGACCAGCCGACAGGGCATGGCCGACGAGATCCGCTATCTCGGGGAGTGCAGCACCGCCCTTGTGGGATTCCCCCGACAAATTCGCTTGGATGAACACCCGCGCCCCGGGTGATCGTCGGGCGATCTCGTCGACCAACTCCCGACGGTCGACGCTCTGCCACACATCGATCAGACCGGCGAGCGAGCGGACCTTGTTTCGCTGGAGCCGGCCCAGAAAATGCCACTCGACTGGACGGTCGAGGTGGAGGACTTCTGCCTTCGCCACCACTTCCTGGGCGTAGTTCTCCCCCACGAGGTTGAGTCCCGCCTCACTGGCCGCGACGACAGCCTCCGGGCCGAATCCTTTCGTGACTGCCACGATACGAACCTGACGATCAGGTGCTCCTGCCCGGACCCGCGCACGCAACTGATCCACCCGTTGCGCCACGAGCGCAGGATCGATCGGCACCATGCTCATGATTCGATCCAACACAGCAACGCCTGACGTTCCTGATCGACGCGCGCCCGATGCGACCAGAAGTGATCGGCCTCGCACGCTGTGCAGGAGTCGACACCACCGACCCGATCGATGTCGTGACGCAGCAGTTCGATCGCCAGCGCAGCCCGGACGTCGAGTCCGACGGCACCGGAACGGGTTCGAGCGACGATCGAGGCGTCGAACGCAGCGACCATGGAGTCGAGTTCCGCTCCGCCGAACTCGTAGCACTCGGGCCCGATGCTCGGCCCGGTGAATGCCATCAATTCGGTTGCACCAGCTGCCCTCATCGAGGCGGCTGTCGCTCCGACAACTCCAGCTTGAAGCCCGCGCCAACCGGCGTGCACTGCAGCAACAACACCTTCGGGGGACCACAGGGCGATAGTTGCGCAATCGGCACTCTGAGCGCAGAGGACGAGATCAGAGCGGGAGGTGACGGCAGCATCAGCGCAGGTGCCGACCAGACCGGCGATGTCATCATCCGGGCGCACCATCAGCACCTCGGCTCCATGTACCTGTCGCAGCCAGAGCCAGGGTTGGTCGGTGATCGCGAGGCGCCGCACCGCCAAGTCATGAGGATCTCCGTTGATACTGAGATCGCCATCGGAGCGGTCAGTGACGACCACCCGCACGCGACGATCCGCCCCGAGTGGGGCGGACCAGTGCTGCATCGGGCGCTCGCCCTGATGAATTACTTGAGGAATGACGGGACGTCGAAGTCGTCGTCGCCGGAATCGTCGGAGTCGTCGCCGGCGGCGCCGAACACATCACGGACACCCTCAGTGCCGCCCGAACGCCCACCCCGGGTACTGGTCTTGGGGTCACCGTCCCATCGATCAAACCCAGCAGCGATGACCGTGACCCGGACCTCGTCGCCCATGCTGTCGTCGATGACCGTGCCAAAGATGATGTTGGCATCGGCGTGGGCCACACCATGGATGATCTCTGCGGCCTCATTGACCTCGAACAGGCCGAGGTCACTCCCACCGGCAATGGTGAGCAGGATGCCGCGGGCGCCTTCGATGGACGCTTCGAGCAGTGGGGAGGAGATGGCAGCGCGGGCTGCGCTGAGAGCGCGACCCTCGCCGGATCCGTAGCCGATTCCCATGAGAGCCGAACCGGCATCACTCATGATCATCTTGACGTCGGCGAAATCGGTGTTGATGAGGCCCGGCGTCGTGATGAGATCGGTAATGCCCTGCACACCCTGGAGCAGAACCTCGTCGGCCATCTTGAACGCATTGAGCACCGATGTCTTGTCGTTGGACACCGTGAGCAAGCGGTCGTTCGGTATGACGATAAGGGTGTCGACCTTCTCCTTGAGAGTCTTGATCCCTGACTCGGCCTGCGTCGAGCGGCGCTTGCCCTCGAAACCGAACGGGCGGGTGACCACACCGATGGTGAGCGCACCGAGCCCCTTGGCGATCTGGGCGATGACCGGCGCTGCACCGGTGCCGGTACCGCCGCCCTTGCCCGCCGTGATGAACACCATGTCGGCGCCCTTGAGCGCCTCCTCGATCTCCTCACTATGGGATTCGGCAGCGGCCTTGCCGATCTCCGGATCAGAGCCGGCACCGAGACCGCGAGTGATCTCGCGACCGATGTCGAGTTTGACGTCGGCGTCGGACATCAGGAGTGCCTGCGCGTCGGTGTTCACGGCGATGAACTCGACGCCCTTCAAGCCGGCGTCAATCATCCGGTTGACGGCGTTGACGCCACCGCCACCGACGCCGACGACCTTGATCACCGCGAGGTAGTTCTGCGGACTGCCAGCCATGGAGGCTCTCCTTCAGAGTGGAGTGTTCGAAACTGAGTGTGTGAACCGAGGGATCCGGTGCACGTGAGGATGAGGTTACCCCACGGTCACCCGCAGATCGGGGTCCTTGTGACGACGGGGGTCGCAGGGGTGATGACGCGGATGGTGCAGAGGTCCCGTTGGTCGACCTGACCCATGACAGTGACGAGTGCTGCAACCTTGGCCGGAAGGTCCGCTGCGGGGCCGAACTCGACGGTTCCCTGGGGTCGGAGATGGAGTCGGAGGAGGTCGTCGACCGCCTCCACCGCAACGGTCCGCGACCTGACGCCGGGCGGAAGGATCGAGGCAAGTTCAAGAGAACCCTTCCCAACCCCGATCATCTGCGGAAGCGATGCGTCGACGGGACCAGTGGGGCCAAGTTCGACCCCAGTGGCATCGACCACGATTCGATTTCCTTCACCGGCATCAACCCAACCCACGGCGACTCGTTCGACGATGGCGATGGACACGACGCCGTTGATGTCGCGACCCACGCTGGCGGATCGGATCCATGGCTGTTGCTGGAGTCTGCGGGTAACGGATCCGGCATCCACGCCGATGAGCGGGTCGCCGACCGCGACCCCCGACGCGGCGATGACCTCGTCGATCTGGAGACGGGAGGTGCCGGTCACCCTGATCTGATCGACGTCGAACAGCGCGGTCCTGCTGAGGAACCAAAGCGATGCACCAGCAGCAGCGATCGCGAGAACAACGATCGCCCCGCGCTGCCAACGTCGACGTCGTTCGTCGCGCACCGATGCCCGGCGTGCTGCGATGCGCGGATCGACCCCAGCCGCCGGATCATGGGTTCCGCGGGAGCCGCGTCGCTCGAGGATCGAGACGTTCATATCCCTGCCCCCGCATCGGAGACCGCTCGTGGATCGAAACCCACGAGGTGGGTCTCGGCATGGAGATCGACATCGGTTTCCGCAAGTACCCGACGACGAATCTCCGCCATGAGCGCAGCAATATCGTCGGCGGAACCACCCGGCTCCGACTGGATGAAGTTCGCGTGTTTCGTCGAGACCTCGGCCGAACCGAGTCGAAATCCCTTGAGCCCGGCTTGATCGATCAGACGACCCGCGCTGTGACCGATGGGATTGGTGAACACCGAGCCAGCGTTCGCGCCACCTGGTTGATGCTCGCGGCGCCAGCGCACGATGTCGCCCAGTTCAGACTCCCCCGCCTCAACCGAGCCCAGAGCCAGTTCGAGCGTGCAATCGACAACGACCTGATGGCTTCGCAGCGAGGATGACCGATATCCAAACCCGAGAGCGACAGCCTGCATGGTGTCATCCTCGCCGGTTCGGAGATCCAGAACGCGGACCCCACTGACCGAGGCCGCCATATCTGACCCGTGACCTCCTGCGTTCATCCGGACGGCACCACCGATCGAGCCGGGAACTCCCACTGCCCATTCGAAACCGGTGAGACCTGCAGCCACGGTGCGGCGGGCCACCACCGGAAGGGCAGCCGCTCCACCAGCGACCACGGTCGTTCCGTCGACTGTGACTCGGGTGAGGCCATCACCGAGCAGCACCGCAATTCCAGCGAACCCTTGATCGGCAACGAGCATGTTCGACCCACGGCCGACGACGAGCAGCTCTATCTCCCGATCAACATCGCTCGACAACACATCCCCGATGGCCCGCAGATCGTCGATCGACTCAGCCGTGACAAGCACGGCAGCCCGCCCACCCACACGGTAGGTCGTGAGTGCGCCGAGCGGCGCCGCGGGCTGAGCCCGGTCGCCGAGCGACTCGACAAGCCCCGCGATGGCGGCTTCAAGACGATTCACAACACACCAGGTCTGTCAGTGAGGCATTCGATGATCTCGTCGGCCAGGCCTGTGATATCGCCGGCTCCGATGGTCAGACAGAGATCACCGGCGCGAAGCCTGGCCGCGACCTCCTGTGCGAGCAGTCCGCGTTCGGGGATGTACACGACCGACTGCTCGGGATGTGTAGTGGCAACGATCTCGACGATGAGTTCTCCGGTGACGCCGGCACGCGGAGCCTCAGCCGCGGCGTAGACGTCCGTGAGGATCAGTTCATCGGCACCAACGAACGCATCGCCAAATTCCCGCCACAACGATTGGGTCCGGCTGTATCGGTGCGGCTGGAAAACGGCGACCACTCTCCCCCATCCACCATCGTGTGCTGCGGCGACAGCCGCCGCGATCTCGGTCGGCAGGTGGGCGAAATCATCGACAAATGTGATTGCGTTGACCTCGCCGCGGAACTGGAACCGTCGTGAGACGCCGGCGAACGATTCGAGGGCGTGCAGCGCTGCCCCCAGATCGAATCCGAGTTCGTTGACCACGGCAAGTGCAGCCGTTGCATTGCGGATGTTGTGAATCCCGGGAACTGGGAGTTGCACCTCGCCGACGGCAACGCCGTCGACCACGAGACCGAAGGTTGAACTCCCCCGGGTGCTGCGCGGATCGACGATCCGATAGTCAGCCGATGCCGTCGTTCCATAGGAGCGGGCATGGATCTCGGCTCCGAGTCCGGCCGCTACGTCGTCGTCGGCACACACCACACAAGGGCCGTTCGCAGAGGCCATGAACGCAGCGAATGCCGCATGGAGATTCTCAACCGAACCGTGATACTCGAGGTGGTCGGGTTCGATGTTGGTGACCACGATGGCGCCACACGCAATGGCGAACCCGGACCCGTCGCTCTCGTCGGCTTCCACGACGAACCACGAGCCGGAGTCCCATGCGGCACCGAGACCACGGTCGACGAGTTCGCCACCGATGACGAAGGAGGGATGGGCGTCGAGCTCGCGGAGGATATGGGTAATCATCGCGGATGTCGTGGTTTTGCCATGCGTACCGGCCACGCCGATCGTGGGTTTGGTGGCCGCCATCGCAGCGAGAAGTTCCGATCGGTGCACGACCGGAACACCACGACGACGCGCCTCCACGAGCTCGAGGTTGTCGGCCGGCACCGCCGTCGAAAAGGCGACGACGTCGGCGTCGGCCGGGATGTTGGAAACGCGGTGCCCGACCTCCACGTGCACGCCGGCGGCGCGGACCTGCTCAAGGATTGCCAGCTCGAGGTGGTCGCTTCCCGAAACCCGGTGCCCCATACCCGCGAGCGCCCCGGAGATCGGGGCCATTCCGACACCCGCAACACCGACGATGTGAATCGTTCGAGTGACGGACAGATCAGGGACCTCACTCATCAAGGCTCTCCTGCTGCAGGAGTTCGGCGACGCGTGCCGCCGCATCGGGTCGGGCGAGTCGCCCCGCAGCCTGCGCCATCGCATCGAGCGTTGCCGGATTGTCCAGCAGGGGTTGGATCTCCCGCACGAGTCGGGCGCCGTCGAGTTCAGCGTTGGGAATCCGGATCGCCGCTCCGGCTCCGACGAGCGCCCTGGCGTTCGCGCTCTGGTGATCACGTGGAGCACCCGGCAATGGGACGAGCACGCCGGGGAGCCCGACCTCGGCGAGTTCGGCCACCGTGGTGCCGCCAGCCCGTCCGATGAGCAGGTCGGCAGCTGCGTAGACGAGATCCATCCGTTGCTCGTACTCGATCGTCTCGTAAAGAAGCCCATCAGAAGGAAGAGCGATCGGTGGATCCTTCATGATCTCCCAGTCCCGACGACCGATGACATGACGGATTGCGAGATCGCCGCGATCCGCCCAGGAGGCGAGCGCCTCACGGACAGCACCGTTCACGCTTCTTGCCCCGAGAGAACCGGCGACGACAGCGATGAGCGTGCGATCAACCGGGATCCCGAGCGCGCTGCGAGCAGACGCACGATCGCGCTGCCGATCGACCGCGAGAACCTCAGCGCGAACAGGATTCCCCGTGACGACACTGCGTGGAAGGTCAGTACCGGGGAAGGCAACTGCACAGACCTTGGCGAACCGACCGGCGAGCCGGTTCACCGCTCCCGCCACTGCGTTCTGCTCGGCCACCACGATCGGAACCCTCCAGATGATCGCGGCGACTGCGCACGAGACGCTTGCGTAGCCTCCGACGATCAGCACGACTCGCGGACGTCGACGACGGACGAGTCTGATCGAGGCGAACACCGCTCGAAGCAGGCCAATGATCGCCGAAATGTTCTCGAGTGTGAGTCGCCGTTGGATTCCGCGACCGGGCAGTGCAGTGAGCGTGAAGCCCGCATCAGGGACGACGGTGGTCTCGAGTCCGCGCTCGCTGCCCACGAAGTGGATCGACGATGAGGGTTTCCCCGCTGCGACCAGCGCACGGGCAACTGCAAGACCCGGGAGGAGGTGTCCCGCCGTACCGCCACCGGCGATGAGGGCGAATGTCGGAGTCTCTTCGGAGCGCCGACCCATCAGGACGTCCGCTTCGCCACGTTCAACAGCATTCCGACGCCTGCCATGGTGAAGATCAACGATGAGCCGCCCGCCGAGACGAACGGAAGCGGCACGCCGGTGATTGGAATTGCGCCCACCACCGCTCCGATATTGACGAATGCCTGCAGCATGATCCACGCAGTGATACCAGTGGCCAGGAGCATTCCCATGCGGTCGGGGGCTCGCAGTGCGACCCGAACACCGAGATAGCCGAACGCCAGCAGGAGACCAACGATGACCATGCAACCGATCAGGCCGAGTTCTTCGCCGATGATCGCCAGGATGAAATCCGTATCGGCTTCGGGCAGGTACCCCCACTTGACTCTGCTGCTCCCGAGACCAAGACCGAGGATCCCGCCGTTCGCGAGGCCAACGCGACTCTGAAGCGCTTGGTATCCGGTGCCCTGCGCGTCCTTCCATGGATCTCCGTACGCCATGAGGCGTCGGAACCGGAACGGTACCGAGAAGGCGAAGAAGGCTGCGGCGGCGCCCAGAACACCGAGGAGCCCGAGCAGCGGAACCGTCCCAACACCCCC
>CAEMXZ010000030.1_pt1 | contig 23787 bp, 21 predicted proteins | sample 7263481 | NCBI WGS metagenome assembly CAEMXZ01 (sample SAMEA6813769, study PRJEB35770) | uncultured Microthrixaceae bacterium | biome: Freshwater; feature: Freshwater reservoir; material: water | place: Czech Republic | collected 2017-04-14 | depth 0.5m m
CCGCTCGACGAGGAGACCTTCGACGATCTCATCCTGTCGGCCGAAGATGTGCTCGCCGCTGCCGGCATCGACACCAACAACCCTGCGGGCCCCGGTGGCGGCGGAACCGACCCGCGCACCGACCCCCGCACCGACCCCCGACCTGGCCCGGGCACCGATCCGGGCGGCGACGTTCAAACGGCCTGAGCTCAGTTCCCGCCCGCCCGACCGACCCGCCCGACCGGAGAGCGATCAGGCGTCAACCGTCAGCCCGGATCACACCTTTTTCAGGAACTCCGCGGCCACGTCGAGTGCTTCACCAATACATACGTCCATGTCGAGATACCGATAGGTGCCGAGTCGACCGAGGAAGGTGACACCGGGCTCCTGATCGGCCGCCTCCAGATAGCGACCCAGTAACTCCCCGTCTTCATTGAGACGCAACGGGTAGTAGGGAATGTCGTTCTCGCCGCAGTCACGACTGAACTCGCGGTAGATCACCGTGCGGTCGTGATGCTCCCATGGTGTGAAGTAGTTGAACTCAGTGACCCGGGTGAACGGCACATCGAGATCGGTTTGGTTCATCACGGAACAGCCCTGGTAATCGCCGTCGTGCACCTCCTCCTCGAAATCGAGGGTGCGATAGCGCAACCGACCAAGTGAGTAACCGAAATAGGCATCGACCGGACCAGACCAAAACGCATGATCGAATCCGGCCAGCCCGGCGGCGTCGATCGCGGTATTCAGATGAAGATCGATTCGGGGATGATCGAGCAGTTGTTCGAAGATCGGCGTGTACCCAAGCCGCGGCATGGCTTGGATCGGATGCGAGAAATAGGAGCTGTCGTAGTTGAAACGCACAGGAAGCCGCTGCAAGACCGAGGCCGGAAGTTCCGAGGGCGCACTGCCCCACTGTTTGGTCGTGTAGCCGTCGAAGAACAACTCATAGAGCACATCGCCGAGCATCGACCGACCGTGTGCTTCGAGATCGGTGCGCTCCCCCTTCGGCACCGACTGCGAAGCAAGAAACGCCTCAGCTTCGCTCGGCGTGAACGTGGTTCCGAACACCTGGTTGACCGTGAGCAGATTGATGGGCAGCGAATACACGCGACCCCCGGCGGTGGCATGAACCCGATGCTCGAACGGCACGAACTCACCGAACTGCGAGATGTAGTCGAAGACGCGCTGATCGGCGGTGTGAAAGATATGAGGCCCGTAGACATGCACGATCGTGCCGCATTCGTGACGTTCGGTGAAGCAGTTTCCGCCAATGTGATCGCGAGTCTCGAACACCTCGACATTCACTCCGGCCTCAGCGAGCTCGCGCGCAACTACTGCCCCTGAGAACCCCGCACCAACGATCGCTACTGCCATTGACCAATGTTACACTTGAGGTTCTCCGCCCTAATCGAGTCCGAATGACGATCATTCCAAACACTGCCCCGACTCGACGGCCGATCGATGTCATCGTCGTTTCCCCGGGCGATCTGACCACCGGTGGACCCGAAGCGCTCCATCAACTGGTCGACTCCATCAACCGACAAGGCGGCTCAGCCGCAGTGCTCTACTGGGCACCGGGGGATGACTGGCAGGTGCCAGAGCTCTATGCCCACTACAACGTGCCCGTGGCCACGATGGATGAGGTGCGCTCGGCTCGCTATGTGGTCCTGGCCGAGATCCATACGCATCTTCGATCGAAGTTCAAGGGCCCCTCAGTCGGGATCTGGTGGCTCAGCGTTGACAACTTCTTCGAACGATTGCCTCGCGCCCGCACACCGCTGGGATGGCGACTCCTGCGCCCACCCGGCTTGGGCATGCACCGCTACCTCGCCCGGAGAAGGCCGAAGTGGTATGTCGGCGGCGCCGACTTCCATCTGACCCAGTCGCACTACGCCTCGAAGTTTCTCGAGGCAAGCGGTATGAACTCAACGTTCATCGGCGATTACATGAACGAGTTTCCGAAGGACGACCATCACACCAAGCTCGGCACAGTCGTGACCAATGGCGGTCGAGGGCACGAACTGCGTCAGCGCTTCGAAGAAGTCAACCCTCATGTGCCAGTCACGCCACTCATCGGACTTTCAAAGGCCGAGGTTGCCAGGGCAATGTCGGAAGCGACGGTGTACATCGACTTCGGTCACCAGCCCGGCCGCGATCGCATGCCCCGCGAGTCAGCGATCCGTGACTGTGTGATCTTCACCCACCGGGCCGGCGCCGGGGCCAATGACATCGATATGGCGATCCCGGCGCACTACCGATTCGAGAGCAACGATGATGAGTTGCGTCGCATCGGCAACCTTGTGAGTGAAGTTCTGCAAGATCCCGAACCGGCACTCGCTGCCCAGTTGAGCTACCGCCAACAGATCCTCGGTGAGCGAGACGCATTCGACGCAGCGGTCGCCGACTTCTTCAAACTCTGAGCCTCCGCTCCCCCGACTGCGAGTGAACCGCCCGACACCGACAGCACCTCGTCGGCAAGACTCACCGCCGTGAGCACACTCGACGATCTCCGCTCTGCCATCGACACCGCGGTGGCCACTGGCCTGCTCCCGGCCTGCCAGTTCGCCATTGGTCTCGACAACGAGATCGTGGCCTTCGAATCCTTCGGCACCGCGGCCACCACTGATCGGTTCTGCATCTTCTCGGCCACCAAGCCGATGGTGTCGCTCGCTGCGGCACTGCTCATCGACGAAGGGGCGCTTGCGCTCACCGACACCGTTGGCGCGTACGTGCCCGAGCTCGCAGCCGCTGGGCTCGGCGACATCACCATCGAACAACTCATGCTGCACCTCGGCGGCTTTCCCAACGCCAACATGCCCGGTGCCGATGGGGGCGACGCGTTGTTGCGTCCGGCCGCCTTCACCACCTGGCGCAGCGAGTGGGAACCGGGCAGCCGCTTCGAATACCACTACGAGAGTGCGCATTGGGTGCTGGCCGATCTCATCGACCGCGTCACCGGCCGCGACTTCCGAGATGTGGTGCATGAACGCATCACCGCACCGCTCGGCCTGCGCCGTGGGCTGGGCCTTGCGCTCGATGACACCAACAACATCTGCGATCTCGTATCGGTGACTGCGGAGACCGATGAGGATGCGATCCTGCGGTTCAACACTGCGGCCGTGCGGGCCTCAGGCAACCCGGCCGGCGGAGCGTTCATGACCGCCGCCGAGCTGGCCGCCTTCTACCAAGCGCTGCTGCACAACCGAGCGGGTGCTTCGAGCGCCGCGCTCTGGCCGGCCCATGTGCTCGACGACCTCACCACCAACATCCGCTGCACGTTGCCCGACCCGATGATGAGTGTGGGTGTCAATCGCACGCTCGGTCTGGTGCTGGCCGGCGATGACGGCATGCATGAGCTGCGCTACGCGATCTTCGGACACCACTGCTCGCCCGGCTCGTTCGGTCATGCGGGAATGCATGGTCAGGTGGCATGGGCTGATCCGGCCACTGGCATCTCGTTCGCGTTCCTCACCAACGCGGTCGACGCCGACATGATGCGCTCCGGCATGCGCTCCAACGCACTCGCCACTATCGCCTCGGCCCTCGAACTCTGAGAGCCGACGCGCAGTCACCCCACCTGACCCGCGGAACGGCTCGGGAAACTAGGGTCTCTCGAGTGCACGGGCGCAACCACTGGTTTCGTCGGCATGCCACCACTCGAATCGCCGAACCGGAGACCACCAGATGACCACCCCCGCACGTTCCAGAACTGGACTGCGTCGCCCACTGGCGATCGCCTCGGTGATCGCACTGGTCAGCGGCCTCTTCCTGAGTTTCGCAACCCCGGCCAGCGCTGCGGTGGCTCCCGGCAAGCCCACAAACGTGGCGGTAACGATTTCTCGCAATACAGCGTCCGTGACCTTCACGGCTCCCGCCAACACCGGCGGAGCCCCGGTCAGTGTGTACACGGTCACAGCTGAGTACGGAGGTACCAGGAAAACCTGCGCGGCTGATCCCACCAGAAGCCCACTGGGCTGCACCGTTACTAGCTTGTCGTTTGAAACCACCTACAACTTCAGCGTCACCGCACGGGGTATTGGTGGCGTGGGTCAACCCTCGACCTCCGTATTCGCGAAGACTCCACGGTTCGTCTCCTGCACCGAGACGAATAGCTGCGGTGGCAGCAGCGCTCAAGGTGGCGACTCCCCTCATGGCGAGCACGGCAACACCGGCACGATTGAGTGTGTCGATGACAATCTCGATCTGCTGTCCCGGGGCCTTGGCGGTGCGATGTATGCCCTAGAGATCGACGGCCACTGTCTCGTCCTTCACAGGTTCAACACCAGCCAAACCTTCGACATCGTGACGCGTCCGGGCTTCCCGATGCAGATCTTGGTGGTCGGTGGCGGCGGCGGTGCCGGTGGTGGCAGCGGCTGGGAAGACTCGACCAAGTCATCGGGCGCGGAACCTGAATCTGGTGCCGGAGCCGGCGGTGCGGGCGGCAACGTTCTCAGCGCTGATGTCAGGGTCGACCCGGCCACCGGGGCGTTCACCTACACCCCCACCGACCCTGAGAACATCGACGGGTCGTTCGTCTACACACCGACTGCTATTCCGCCCGGCAGCGCGCCCTTCCCCTTCTCCGATCCGGCCGGGCGAACCCTGACCACTGGCATCACCGTCGGTTTCGGCGGCTTCGGTGGCACAGCCGGAACCTCGGTGGCGGGCAGCACCGTTGGTGGCCAGGGCACAGCTGGTGGCGAATCGACGTTCGGTTCTTTCCGCGCTGGCGGTGGTGGCGGTGGCTTCGGCGGTCGCGGTGGGGACGGTGGCGCCGGCGATGTGCAGAACAGCCTGCTGAGCTCACTTCGCGCCGGCGGGCAGCGCGGCGGCAGCAACGGCGCCTACTTCGGTTTCAACCTCGGCTCCTCGCCCACTATCGACCACGCCGCACCCGGCGGGGCCGGTGCTGCCGAGGATGGCCACGGACCCACCGCTGTTGGAACCACCGGCAACGGTGGTAGCGGCGGAGCCGGCGTGGTGCCCGTGGGCTTCTTCGCCTCCAACGCACCTACCTACGGCTCCGGCGGTGGCGGCGGCACCATCAGCCCGGCAAGCCCGCCGTTTGCCGCAGTCACCGGTGGAGCAGGCGGCCCGGAAGGTTACGGAGGCAACGGCGCTGCCGGCGGTAACGGAGAAGACGCACGCAACGGCTTCGGTGGAGGCGGTGGCGGTGGTGGCACCGACGGATCAGTCACCGTCGGCGACAGCAACGCCGGTGTCGGTGGTAACGGCGGAAACGGTGTCGTGTTCGTGCGCTACCTCGCACTCGCAGTACCTGCCACACCCGCAGCGCCCAGTGTTGTTGCCGGCGACAGTTCAGCAATCCTCACGATCACCCCACTGGCTGACACCCCCGACCAGTACGTGGTCTGGGTCGTTGGTGAACCAGACAAGCAGTGCACCGTGACACCGCCGGAAACTTCCTGTGCGATCGAAGGACTGACCAACGGCCAGGACTACACGTTCGAAACATACGCGTGGAACAAGGCCGGTGAATCCGAATCCTCCGCCGACACACTCACAATCACACCGAGTGCCGATGCCGGCGCCCTGCCCTACACCGGCAACAACACCCGCTCTCTGGGATCGCTGGCACTCATCATGATCGGCCTCGGCGGCGGCTTCACCGCACTCGCCCGCCGACGCCGCACCATCGCCTGACCCTGAACCCGGGGGGCTGCTGCCACCCGATCGACTTCTGATGACCCCACCTGGTTGCAGAGAGGTCGGGCGACCCCTTTTCAGAGCGCAATCGTCACCGTAGGCTTTCGACATGGCTGTCGAGCAGATCACCGTCGATCCCCGCCGCATGGGTGGACTGCCGACTATTCGCGACACCCGGGTCACCGTGGGGATGATCCTGGGGCAGCTCGCCAACGGACGCACGATCGAAGAGGTGGTCTCCGACTACCCCTACATCGATCGCAGCGATGTGCTGGCTGCTCTTAGATACGCGGCTGCGGCCGTGAACTAAGCGGGAGCTTCCTATCCGCTGAACGCATTGCCTCGCCCGACCAGGAGATACTCAACTGCGTTCGCGTCGAGTGATCTCAAGAACTCGCTGAAGTCGGCCGGAAGCTCGATCGGTTCCATAGTTGATCCTGCGCAGTTCGAGAGCGTGTTGGAGACAGGCCTCAGGGGTCTGGGAGTGCCAGTAGTCGCGATCGGCAACGGCGGCAGCCTCGAACGAGGTCACAACCTCAACAACTGCCTTCGAATCTGACTCCACCAAGTTCCCCATGACCCGCCCATTCTACTGGGGAACCCGGATTGCGAACGGGAATCCAGATCGCGGACGGGGCGCGCTGGCCTCTAGGTCGGCGGCCACGGACGCTGCCACCGTGGCCTCGTTCCTCGAGCTCTGAGGCAATCCACGATTCGTGTTCGAACCCCATGAACGGGACCGGAAACTAGGGTCTCCCGAGTGCAACGACCGAACCACGGGTTTCGTTGACATGCCACCACCCGAATCGCCGAACCGGAGACCACCAGATGAGCAACCCCGCGCGTTCCAGAGCTGGACTGCGCCGCCCACTGGCGGTCCTCTCGGTGGTCACACTCACCAGCGGTCTGGTCCTCGGCTTCGGGCCTTCGGCCGGCGCAAGTGACACCGCTGGAACCGCGGGCGGAAGCTACGGGGGCGGCATCCAATCCAGTCAAGCTTCCTCCACACCAGCGCGCGCCGGTCGCCCGAGTCGACCCGGCACCGCGTCCGGCGCCGGAACCGCTGATCCCGGTACTTCGGGCGATGTCCCGACCGGCGGCAGGGTTGACACCGGAGGCGAAACAGGTGAAGGCGACACCGGTGGCGGCGACACCGGTGGCGGCGAGGTCAACGCGGGTGGCGGCACTGCACCTCTGAGTTGCACCACGGAGAACCTCGACAAGCTCGCCCGGGCCACGGGCGGCCAGACCTTCACATGGGGATGGTGGTCCGAGGATCAACCCTGTCTCGTCGTGCACGAGTTCACCAGCAGTGGCAACTTCACGATCACCGGACGAGCGGGCTTCCCGCTGCAGATCATGGTGATCGGAGCCGGTGGCGGCGGTGGTGGCGGCAGCGGCTGGGTGGACGCCCTGAAAGCATCGGGCGCGATTCCTGACTCCGGCGGTGGTGCCGGTGGCGCGGGCGGCACCGTGCGCACCGCGAACGTCCTGGTTGACCCGGCGACAGGAGCCTTCACCTATACATCCACGAGAGATGGCGGCGACATCGACGGCTTCATCTCCACCCCGATGCCCACCGCGGCCACGGCGCACCCCTACATCAAGTCCGTGCGTATCGGCTCCGGAGGCATCGGCGGCACCGCGGGAACCTCGACAGAGGGCAGCACCGCCGGCGGTCAGGGCGGCCATGGCGGCGACTCCGCCTTCGATGAACTCACTGCGCCAGGTGGTGGCGGCGGCTTCGGCGGTCGAGGAAGTAACAGTGGCTCCGGCGATGTGCAGAACGGTCTGTTGGCGTTGCTTCGCGCCGGCGGACAGCGCGGTGGCGGGAACGCGGATTTCCCCGGTGGCGACCTCGGCGCTTCCCCGGCAGTGCTGCACGGCGGTCCGGGTGGGGCAGGTGCCTCAGGAGCGGGCGAATTGCCGCTCGAGGTGGATGCCGTCAATCACGTTGGTGAGGGCGGAGCCGGAGGAACCGGTATCAACCCCTATGCCTTCATGTGGAGAGCCCCCCAGATGGGCGAAGGTGGTGGCGGTGGCACCATTGATCCGGGCAGCCCGCCGTTCGCCATTGTTATCGGGGGTCATGGCGGCGATTTCCCGAGAGGCGGCCATGGCGGCCCCGGCGGAAACGGTGAGGACTCGTCCTACGGCAGCGGTGGTGGCGGTGGCGGCACCGACGGTTCCGTCACCATTGGCGACAGCAATGCTGGTCGCGGCGGCCACGGTGGCAACGGAGTCGTGTTCGTGCGTTATCTCGCGCTCTCCGCACCGGAGACTCCCGCGGCCCCCAGCGTGGTGGCCGGCGATGGCTCGGCGACCCTCACGATCACACCGCTCATCGACACCCCCGACGACTACATGCTCTGGGTGGCCGGCGATCCCGACAAGAACTGCGCCATCACTCCGCCGGAGACTTCGTGCGTGATCGAGGGACTCACGAACGGTGAGAGCTACACCTTCCTCGCGTTTGCCGGGAACGCCGCTGGCGAATCCGACACCTCAGCTGAATCGGTAGCGGTCACACTCGACAGCAACGCCGGCACCCTGCCCTACACCGGCAACAACTCACGGGACCTCGCCTCGGTGGCGCTCACGATGATCGGCCTCGGCGGCGGCTTCACCGCACTCGCCCGCCGACGTCGCACGTCCACCATCAGCTGACACCTAGGCTCCCTCCCGGATCCGGACAGCATTCGAAGCAACCACTTGGAGACTCGCTGATGACCACACAACCCCGAACCAAGAGCGCTCTGCGCCGTCCTCTTGCGGTCGCCTCGGTGGTCGCGCTCACCAGCGGGCTCGCCCTGGGGTTCGCTCCCGGAGCTGGCGCTGCCGGCACCGGAGGGAACGGCGGCGCGGGCGGCACTGGCGGTCTCCTGATCGGCAATGGCGGTAACGGCGGTAACGGCGGTAACGGCGGTAACGGCGGAGCCGGGGGAACGGCCGTAAGCGGCACCCAACCAACCCGACCCCCTGGTCGAGGCGGTGCTGGCGGTAATGGCGGTAATGGCGGCGTGGGCGCCGCAGGTCACGGCGGCAATGGCGGTGCCGGCGGCCTCTTCGGCACCGGGCCGATCGAGTGCACCGATGGCAACCTCGGCCAACTCGCCCGGGCCACCGGCGGTGAGGTGCACACATTGGAGAAGGACGACAACTGCCTCGTCATTCACCGCTTCGCTGCTAACGGCTCGTTCGCCATCACCTCCCGACCGGGCTTTCCATTGCAGATCCTGGTGGTCGGCGGCGGTGGAGGTGCCGGAGGTGGCTCCGGCTGGGAGGACTCCCTCAAGGCCTCAGGAGCGGTCCCCGAATCCGGTGCAGGTGCCGGCGGTGCCGGCGGGACCGTGGGCAGTGCAGATGTTTCGGTCAACGCAACCACAGGAGCGTTCACCTACACACCCCGGGATGTCGAGAGCAGCGACCCGTCCTACATCTACTCGGCGCCGGTCGACAGTGCCGGCCCGCCCTCGAACATCAATACGCCGATCCCAGTGCGGGTCGGCGCCGGTGGTAACGGTGGCGCCGGGGGAACTTCCACTGCAGGCAGCAGCGTCGGCGGAGCAGGTGGCCGGGGTGGCGACTCCTCCTTCGGTGAGTTCACCGCCACCGGTGGCGGCGGTGGCTTCGGCGGTCGCGGTGGCAACGGTGGCGCCGGCGATGTTCAGAACAGTCTGCTCAGCGCGCTGCGCGCCGGCGGACAGCGTGGCGGCAGTAACGGCGCGTACTCCGGTGGCGACATCGGCACGTCACCCACGATCGACCATGCCGCTCCCGGTGGCGCCGGTGCGTCCGAGAACGGTCAGTTGCCCGTCGCTGTCGGACCCACCGGCAACGGTGGGAACGGCGGTGCCGGTGTCACCTCCTATTACTGGGAACCCAACGAGACTTCCTTCGGTGACGGTGGCGGCGGTGGCACCACCGATCCCGACAGTCCGCCCTACGCCGCGGTCCTCGGCGGTGCAGGTGGGAACGGGGGTTCCGGAGGCCGGGGCGGAGCCGGTGCCGGGGGCAACGGCGAGGACGCACCAGACGGATTCGGCGGTGGCGGTGGCGGTGGCGGGAACGACGGATCGATCACGCCCGGCAACAGCAATGCAGATCGAGGCGGCAACGGTGGCGACGGCGCTGTGTACGTGCGCTACCTGGCGCTCGCCACACCCGCCACTCCCGCTGCACCCAGTGTTGTGGCCGGCAACGGTTCTGCGACCCTCACAATCACCCCTCTCGCCGAAACTCCCGACTACTACATGCTCTGGGTGGCGGGCGATCCCGACAAGACCTGCGCTATCACTCCGCCGGAGACTTCCTGCGTGATCGAGGGACTCACCAACGGTGAGAGCTACACCTTCCTCGCGTTTGCCGGGAACGCCGCTGGCGAATCCGACGCCTCGGCTGAATCGGTGGCGGTCACACCCGACATCAGCGCGGGCACCCTGCCCTACACCGGCAGCAACTCACGGGGCCTCGCCTCGGTGGCGCTCACGATGATCGGCCTCGGCGGCGGCTTCACCGCATTCGCCCGCCGACGTCGTACATCCACCATCAACTGACCAACGATCAGGCCGCGGGCTTCGCTGCTCGGAACTGAAGAACACTCAGCACTGCGAGCAGCGCGACGCCACCAACCAGCACCATGAGTGTGGCGTTCGCATGCACGTCGTTGCCCCAACCGGGCGGCGCGTCGCCCCACCACAGGGTTCGCAGCTCGTCGGCATAGGCAAGCACCTGCACACCCAACACACCCAGTGCGGTCCACGCCGAGATGCGTTGGTCGCGAGCGAAGGTCATCACCCCGAGGAACAGCAGCGTCAGCACCAGAACGAAGACCCCACCGATCACGCCGACGGGGAACTGTAACGACACCCGTGCACCGAACAGTTCCGCCCGTTGCGCCTCAGGGATCACATGCGTGCCGAAGCGGTACCAACCGTTGATGAAGAGGAACGACACCACGCAGACCGATGCCGCGAGCCCCATCACTGCCTGCACACCATTGAAGCCCCAACCGGATCGATCACTGCGTCGCATCAGTTCAATCGCACACCACAGTGCAACCAGCGACATCACCACCTGTAACAACGTGGCGAATGTTCCTGCGCCGAGGCCGAAATCGGAATCGGGCTTGAGCGAGGCCGGCATCTCCCAGCCACCGATCGTCAGCAACAACAGCGGAAGCACACAGAACACCGGGGCGATCAAACGATGCACTCGCAGCACACCAGCGCCCACCGCAATCGCGCCAACACCGATCACCGTCACGCCGATGAGTTCGAAGCGCCACCAACCCGGTGCGATCGCGAATGCCGAAGCGAGCCCTTTCGAATCCAGGCTGAAATGCTCGAGCAGATTGGCGAGTACCTCGAACACACCCGCGAGAACGAGCGTGACCCCGAGCACCCTGGCCCTTCGTCGGCCACCAACGTCGGCGAGTTCAGTCATCGACGCCTCACGCCTCACGCCCCACACCTCACGCCTCGAAACCCCCGGTGAACGGAATCGATCACCCGAAGCGGTCTTGGTCAGTTGCAGTTGGCGCCGGGGCGTCCGAACACGATGCCATTCGGGCAGATCGCCTTGGTGAATGTCGCACCAGTTGTGATCACGCCAGTGAGCGTCGCCCCGGTGAGGTCAGCCCCGGCGAGGAAGGCCAACGTGAGATCCGCACCCGTGAGATCGGCATTGCGGAGATTCACGCCTCGCCACACCACGTTGTAAAGAGTGGCGCTACGCAGATTCGCACCGGTGAGTACCGAGCGGAGCGCATTCGAAGCGGAGAGATCCACACCTGACAGGTTGACACCTGCGGCACTCACTCCCTTGAGGTTTGCAGCCCTCAGCGTGGCACCAGAGAAGTCCGCACCGGTGAGGATGGCCTCGGAGAAGGCGCCGTGGTTGGCGTTGGCCCGAAGAACAGTCGCACCAGCAAGGTTCACCTTGGTGAAGATCCCATGATGCATATCGGCATCATTGAGCGTCGAGTTGCTCAAATTGGCAGACGTGAAGTTGGCGAACGACACATTCGCCGAAGACAGGTTCACGCCGTGAAGGTCGAGGCCCGCCTTCCCACATCCGTGCCAGTCGATGCCCGCGACCGGCGATACGGCGCACCGCACCGGGGCCGCTTGTGCGGTCGCGGTGAAGGCGAGTGACGAGAGAACTGCAGCGCCAACGGCACACATTCGAAGAAGAAACTTCATGGGCCGAAGGTACCACCGTGATCTCGCCGTTCTCCTACCCGAACTCGATATCCACCATGGATGTACGCGTTCGCCGGTGGTGGCATCAGAACCTTGGAAACCCAGTCAGGGCAGGGCTGAACGAGCTCTCAGCGGCATGATTATCGGCGGTCGGGCTGAATGAACATTGGGTATAATGAACGATGTTCGCGCCTCTCGGGAGCGGGCGGAGAAGAAGCACCCAAAACCCATCAGCCATCACTCTTCAGGAGAACCGTTATGTCCCGTTCCTCACGACTGAGGCCCGCTCTGCGGCGTCCGGTCGCCATTGCGGCCGCGTTCGCGCTCAGCGCCGGCACCGCGCTCGCCTTCGCACCCACTGCCGGCGCAGCAGCTCCACTTGACTGCACCGACGCCAACCTCCCCAAGCTCGCCAAGGCCACCGGCGGCAACATCAGCGCCGTCGAGGGCACCGACGGTGCTGGCGACACCACCTGCTACGTGGTGCACACTTTCACCGGTTCGATCGCGGCGAGCAAAGGGGCACAGACCTTCACCATCACCTCGAGGAACCCCGTCGATGTTGAGTACCAACTTGTCGGTGGTGGCGGCGGCGGCGGCGCCGGAAGCTCACGCGATGACGCAAACAGGATCCCCGGCCAGCAGCCTGAATCTGGCGGCGGCGCCGGTGGCGGCGGCGGCGCTGTGAACATCGGCGCCACCACCCTCGTCGCTGGTGACTACTCGGTCACCGTCGGTAACGGTGGCGCTGCTGGCGCAGTCGGCGGCACGACGGCAGGAACAACAGCCGGCGGACAGGGCGGTTCCGGTGGGGACTCCACCTTTGATGACTTCACTGCAGTGGGCGGCACCGGCGGCTTCGGCGGCGGTGGCACCGGCAGCGGCACTGTGCAGACCGGCACCTCAAGCGATCCCTACGCTGCCGGCCAGCGCGGTGGCAACAGCGGCTCGACACCCGGTGGCACCCTGAACGCGGCGCCCAACCAGTTCGCGGCACCCAGCGGTGCTGGGGCTACAGGTGGTGGCGAGAGCTCCTATAGCGAGAATGGCGCGAACGGCGGGAACGGCTTCCTCTCGAATATCAGCGGCTCCGACATCTACTACGCCGGCGGCGGCGGCGGCGGCACCATGCACCCGGCCAGTACCCCGTCACGTGCTCGCGTCGGCGGTAACGGCGGTAACGGCGGTGGCGGCGCAGGTAATGCCACCGGCAACGGCGCCAATGGCGTCGACGGCCTCGGTGGTGGCGGCGGCGGTGGCCGGTCCGACGGTTCCGACACCGTCGGCAGCACGAACGCTGGCGCCGGCGGTTTCGGCGGCAGCGGTGTCGTCTTCCTTCGCTACGTGGCCCTCGCTGCTCCGGCCGCCCCGGCTGCACCCACAGTGGTCGCCGGTGACAGCCAGGTGACGGTCACCATCACGCCGCTGGCTGAGACCCCGGACATCTACACCGTGTTCGTCGTCGGCGATCCGTCGAAGTCCTGCGAGATCACCCCGCCGGAGACCTCCTGCGTGATCACGGGGCTGACCAATGGCACCGATTACACATTCACCTCTGTGGCCGGCAACGCCGCCGGTGAGTCCGTGGTGTCGGAACCCTCCGAGATCGGTACACCGTCAGCACCGACGACGACCACAACTGAAGCCACCACGACCACGACTGCCACACCCGGACCCCTGCCCTACACCGGTAGCGATTCCCGCAGCCTTGCCTCGATGGCCCTCGTGATGGTCGCACTCGGCGGCGCTGTCACGCTTGTGGCTCGCCGTCGTCGCTTGGTCGACTGAGAGCATCTTCCATAGGTGAACCAAGGAGCCGCTCGACCTCAGGGTCGGGCGGCTCCTTCGCGTGAGCTCCCAGTGTCACACTTGATCGGACGCCCATCACGGGGCTGCCGGATACGGGGGCACCAATGCACACTTCGAGCCACGAAAAACTTGCTGCGTTCGTGACCACCTATCTCAGAGACTTCCGGGATCAATCGCTGACGATCCTCGATGTCGGCAGTCAGGTGGTGGCCGACCAACCGCTCTCGTACAAGCCCCTGTTCAACGCACCCGCATGGACATACACCGGCCTCGACGTCGAAGCGGGCCTGAACGTCGACGTTGTTCCCGCCAACGATTACCGATGGGACGAGTTGGGAGCCGACTCCTTCGATGTGGTCGTCTCCGGTCAGGCCTTCGAGCACATCCCCTTTTTCTGGGCCACCGCGTTCGAGATCGGTCGTGTGCTGCGTCCCGGAGGCGTTGCCGTGATCACTGCTCCCGGTCGCGGACCCCAACACCGCTTTCCCGTCGACTGCTGGCGTTTCCACGACGACGGATTCGAAGCCATCGCCGACTACCTCGGCTTCGAGGTGCTCGATGTGTTCACCGAATGGGGTCGCAACATGTGGGAGGAAACGATCCTGGTGATGCGCAAGCCCGTGTGGTCGCCAGCCGAGCGCAATCGGTTCGCCACTCGGCTCTGGCATCAACGGGCGCTCTCAGCAGGCTTCAGCGAGCCTGACCCAGGGTCACTCCCCGACCCGACCTCCGGGCCGATGCTCGATGAGGGCGAACCTCCCAATCCGAGTCAGTTACGCAATCTCGTCGGTGGGCCGTTCACCGAGCAGCTCGAACACCTCAGAGTGCAGGCGATCGAGGCACAAAGGATTCGGCGTGAGGCCGCCAAACCACTCCACGTGCGGCTCATCCACAAGGGAGTCCGTCGTCGACTCGTCAACTTTCTCGAGCCACCGGCGCCTTTCGTCTGGGATGAGGATCTGGACTAGCGCTCACCGAGCACGAAGGTGGTTCCCGTCTGGGCGAACGACTTGTTGCCCAACGTGTCGATCGTGGTGAGCCACACCGTGTAGGTGCCGTCCGGAGAGATCGATCGGCGGTCGATGCGCTGCTCGTAGATGCCGTCGGTGGCGTCGCCCTCAACCAGAACCACAGCGTTGTACTCGAAGTACGGGCCCTGAATACTGGCGAATGAGTAGACGTTATGAGCCGCCCATGCGGACTGCCCGGCCACACCGGAAGGATCAGTGGCGTGCCAGCGCACAACCACCGAACCGCCATCAACCCTCGCCTCGATATCGCTCACTGCGGGCGGCGCTCCGTCAGCTGCTCCACCGTCGACGATGAAGTCGAACTGGTTCGATGAGTCCCATGCCGAGTTGTTCCCGAACATGTCCGAAGCCGTGAGAAACACCGTGTAACTGCCGTTCACGGCATTGGCCGGCAGTGCACAACTTGCTTGATAGGTGCCGTCGACTGCGGAACCGCTCACAAGATCGGCCACAACAACGAAGTCGCACCATGAAGTGATCCATCCGCTGTAGCCGCCGAAGCGCATGTTGGTGTTGACCACGCCACCGGCGTCGGTGGCCCGCCAGGTAAACGTCACGGTCGTACCTGCGGTGATGACCTCGGGGACAACAACATCGGTGATGACCGCGCCAGTGCGGTCGATCGTGCACTCACCGCGCATCGAATCAGCGGTGTCGAAGCCGCAGGAGTTCGAGCCAGTGCCGGGATCGATGACATCGGGGGCCGCTCCGCCGCTCAGCGAATCGTTGCCCACACCACCGTTGAGCGTGTCTGACCCTTCGTTCCCGGTGATCATGTCGTTGCCCGCATCGCCGTTGGCGCGATCCTCGCCGAGGCCACCGTTGATGACATCGTTTCCGACATTGCCGCTCAGCGAATCGTTGCCGCCGCCGCCAACGACGTTGTCGTTGCCGGTGTTACCGCTCACGGTGTCGGTGCCGGGACCGCCAGTGATGACATCGTCACCAGCTCCACCAGAGGCGGTGTCGTTCCCGAAACCACCGTCGATGGTGTCGAAGCCGTTCCAGCCGTCGATGGTGTCGTTGCCGTTACCGGCCAGCACGGTGTCATTGCCGTCGCCGGCGAAGATTCGATCGGGGCCTGATGTCCCGCAGATGATGTCGTCACCAGCACCAGCACGAATGGTCTGACCAGCGGTGCCGCTGGCGAGGATCACATCGTCACCAGCCGTACCCTCCACTATCGCCGCGGACGACACGATCGTGGGCACCTCGCCATCGCATGCGACGGGAAGGCTCAGAGCCGAAGCCGCACTCGGTACCAGGGGCACCGCAATGCTCAGGGCCGCTGCGGCCAGGAGAGTTCGGATTGATGTGCTGCGCAGATTTCTCATGGGATGGTCCTCAGATCCTGATCGTCGGTTCGTAACTGGTGAAATGGCGGTTGCTTACGGTGTCGACTGAGCCGATCCAGACCCCGTAGTTCCCGGAAGGCGTGAATTCTCGGGTCCGGAAGCGCTGCTCCCAGATTCCGTCGAACTCATCGCCCGAGACTCGCTCAATGCTCAACGACTCGAAGTGCAAGCCGGTCCATGATGCGAAGTTGTAGAAGACGTCGCCGCTGGGATCGTTGCCACCCCATGCCAGGAACGCCCACAAGCCGGCCACACCGGATTCATCCACGGCCCGGAAGCGCACGAGAACCTCGCCGTCGGGGGAGATTTCAGCCGTCACCTCAGAGATCGACACAGGGTCGATGTCGTTCGAACCGTTGACGACCTCGAAGATGTACTGCGTCGACGAATCCCAGAGTGAAACGTTGCCCAAGGAGTCGGACGCGGAGAAGAACAGGGTGTAGGTGCCGTTGGCGGCGTTGGTCGGCAACGCACACTCGAGGCGGTAGGTGCCGTCGAACTCGGTCCCATCGATCGGCTCGCCGTTCGCTGCGAAACCACACCAGGAGGTGATCCAGCCCCAAGGGCCACCGATGCTGAGATAGGTCATGGCGACACCGTCGGGGTCGGCCACCCGCCAGGTGATGGTGAGGGTTTCACCGGCAGAGATCCAAGCCGGTATCGAGACATCGGTGATAGAGGGACCGGTCGGGTCGAAGGCGCAGGCGTCACTGATCGTGTCCGTGGAATCGCCGGCACAGTCTTCGGGGCCGGCGTCCGGATCAACCCCGACCGCATCGATGTCGCGATCAATCGAGTCGGTGGTCGTATCGGTGGTCGTATCGGTGGTCGTATCGGTGGTCGAGTCGGTAGAGATGACGTCCTCAGCTATGACGTCCTCAGCGACACCGGCGCCGAGATCATCCCCTTGGGCAGCTCTGGTGATCGTGTCGCCGGCCTCATCCGGGTTGACGGTGTCAGACCCGTTCCATTCGTCGATGACGTCGCTGCCCGAGCGGTCGAAGATGATGTCGTCGCCATCACCAGCGCCGCTAAGTACCTCCGCAGAGGAGGGCGTCTCCGCTGATGTCGGGGTCTCCACTGACGCAGAGATCGTTGCTGATGTGGGGGTCGGTGCCAGGGGAAGGCCGATGGTCAGCAACGTTGCCGCCACCACCACTTTTCCCATCCTCCTGCCAACTGAATTCCGCATGATCAGTTCCTTGCTTGCAGACACAGAATCAGATCAGGTGGCCGGTGGCCATCGGGGCACCGGAGGGGGCGACGCTGCCGCCGACGGGTTCGCGTGTGAGGGCGAGATCGGTGACGCCGGTGTCGATGGAAACCACCGCCATTTTGGGGTCGGGGCCGAGCATGCCGAGCGACACCATGGTGTCTCCATGGGCGGACCACAGTTGGTAGGTCTCGCCTGCGATCAATGACGGCAATGCCGCAGTCATCAGGAACGCATGACCAGAGTCATCGACGATCACATCGACGGTCATCGACTGACCCGGATCAGTGAGCACCGCGGTGCGCGAACCGGGTTGGGTGGCGAGTTCCTGAGCCAGCGCTGTCATCTCTGCCACCGGATCGCCGGCGAACTCACCATTGCGGTCGCTCGTGCCGCGCGACTGAACGAGCAGGCCGGCGCCGACCAGGAAGACCACAGCCACCGCCGCCGCGGCGAGCAGCGGGCGTGACCACGCGGCTCGCGTCGAACGGCGATGACGTGCCGACGGTTCGGTGGTCTGCATCACCGAACCGGAGGCGCTGATCGCCGCTTCGAGACGGGCCCATTGCCCGGCGGGCGCAACCTCGTCCGCAGTTGATTCGGCGAGCACGTCGACGACCCCACGGAGTCGGGCCGCCTCGATGGCGAGTTCGGAATTGGTGATGAGTTCGCGTTCGAGACGACGGCGTTCGATGTCATCAACGGCATCGAGCAGATACGCGCCAAGAAGTTCCGCATTGTCCGGATCATTCGGGAGTTCATTCATACTGTTGTCTTCAGGTCGATCGTTCATCGTGAACCTCCTCCGCTCACGGCTTCAAGTTGATCGGCGAGCCGGTTCAAGCCGGATCGGATCCGACTCTTCACCGTTCCCTCCGGCATAGCAAGCAGGGTGGCGACCTCACGGTACGAGTGACCACCGAAATACGCGAGCACGATGGGATGACGCTCAGCCGTGTCGAGCCTGGCGAGTGCATCACGAATCGCTTCTGACTCGATCGTGGCCATCACCTCGGCCTCGATGTTGGTGACCGTGCGGACATCGATGCGGTCAGCACGTTCCTCGCGACTGCGCCGGGCCTCCTCAGAGCGGACTCGTTCAATGGATCGGCTGTGGGCCTGACGCTGCAGGAAGGACCGCAACGATCCGCGTGTGGCATCGAAACGATGAGATTCGGTCCACAGTCGAAGGAAGACCTCCTGGGAGATCTCCTCGGCGAGCGCATCGTCGGCGAGGACCCGTCGGCTCAGGCCGAACACCGCGCCACCATGGCGACGATGGATCTCCTCGAGCGCCCGATGGTCGCCGCTGGTCAGCGCTCGGACGAGATCGGGGTCGCTCGACGCAGAGAAACCTGCGCTGGAACGACCGGGCGGACGGGGATCATTGGACATAGGTCTGCTCCGCAAGGATGCCACACGACCGCAACGGCGCGACCGACAATTGGATCGGTGCACGGCCGATCCGGACGACGCCAAGCGTTCGATGGATGTGGAGATCACGCTGACACTCCGAAGCTGGGCGACACGTCGGATGACATGACTGATGACACAACCAATGACACGACCCATGGCACAACCGATGACACGACCGATGACACGACCCACCGCCTAGAGTCAGCCGAGCCGAGGGGGTCCGCCACCGTGCGGAATCGGCGAACACGCACGCCGCGGAGCGGCGCTCATCAACAGGGGATCGCATGGACACCAGCACCGACCGCACCAAGCAGCCGATGGCCGGCGCATCGCATACCGGTCCTCTGGCCGGCGTGAAGGTGCTCGACCTCTCGATCGCGCTCACCGGCCCGTACGCCGCGGCTCTCCTCGCTGATCAGGGGGCCGAGGTCGTGAAGGTCGAACGTCCCGGCATCGGCGATATCGCCCGTTGGGTCGGCGTGGCTGTCAACAACATGAGCGCGTTCTATCTGGCCTGCAACCGTGGCAAGCGCTGCATCGCCGTGGACCTCGGAACCGACGAGGGTCAAGCAATCGTCATGAAGTTGGCGGCTGAAGCCGATGTCGTGCTGCAGAACTTCCGCCCCGGCGTCATCGATCGGCTCGGCCTCGGCTACGACGCAGTCTCGGCAGTCAATCCCGACGTCATCTACGCCTCGATCTCCGGCTACGGACCCGTCGGCCCGTATCGCGATCGAAGTGCGTACGACACCTCGATCCAGGCCTACGCCGGGTTCGCCGCCACCCAGGCTGAACCTGACGGTCCGCCCACATTCATCAAGCAGAACGCGGCCGACAAGGTCAGTGCGCTCTTCGCGTCACAGGCCATCACCGCTGCGCTGTACGCACGAGCGATGGGTCGTGGTGGCCAGCATCTCGAGTTGGGCATGAACGATGCGTGCGTGTCGTTCCTGTGGGCCGAGGCAGCTGGCAACGAGGTGCTCCTCGAATCCGATGGCACCATGCCCTCGAGTTTCAACGCTGGCTTCGCACCGATGCGTTTCGCCGATGGCTGGGGCATCGTGGTTCCGACCACCGACGCCGATTTCGCCGGCATGTGCAAGGCGCTCGATGTGCCGGGTTGGGATGACCCACGAGTACGCACCGTGGCCGAGCGTCGCAAGAACCGCGATGTCCTCGAGCCCATCATGGACATGTGTTACGCCATGGCCTCGAACTTCACGCAGGTCGAGGTGATCGAACGGTTCGAGCGCGAACGGGTGGCATTCGCCATGGTGCTGTCAGCCGCCGAGATGGTCGATGACCCACATGCGGTGGCCATCGGCATGTTCGAGGAGTTCGATCATCCGGTGGTGGGTCGGGCCCGCCTGCCGCGGCATCCCACCAACTTCCACGGCACACCAGCCAACCTGGCCGGCGGCGCACCTGCGCTCGGCCAGCACACTGATGAGGTGCTCACCGAGTTGGGACTCGCCGATCGAATCGATTCACTCCGATCCAGTGGCGTGGTGGCCTGAGACCAACCCGGCTCGCGATCGGTGCCTGCCTGTTCAGCTCACTCCAGCCCGAACAGGATGTATTCGATCGCTGCGCCGGTCATGGCATTCCACTCGGGGAACGGGCCGGTGTTGCCGCCGAACTCGATATACACACGACCGAGGAGGATGCCCATCATCCAGAAGTTGAAGGCCCGCAGGTCCAGATCGGGCAGGATCCAACCGCGCTCTTGTAACGGCTCGAGTCGAACGGACATCAACTCGACGTACTCGCAGATGACCTCGTGAAACCGCGCCGAAAGTTCGGGCCTTCCGATGGCCGAACCAAGTGCGGACAAGCGCTGCGCTCGCACAGCGGTCCGCTCCGGTTGCCAATACAGGTTGACGATCGAGCGAGTGGCGCGACGAAGTTCGTCCCGTGACGAGACGGAGTGGAGTCCTGCATCAATGACCAGATCGAGTTCTGCGAATGAGCGCTTGAGACGCTCAGCCTGCGCCTCGATCACCAGACCTTCGCGACTCTTGAAGAAGTGGTAGATCGATGGTGCGGTGACCTCGCAGGCCACCTCGATGTCGTGGATGCGAACCGCCGCCTCGACATGGAGATCAATGACACGCACGGCTTCTTCGAGAATCTTGCTCTCGGTCGGATGCCTGTTCGTCGTCCGATCATACGAGTTCGGAGACTGCCCACCCGCGTTCTGCCGGTGCCCGCTGCGGTCCCGATCGGTCACGGGAGCCACAGCCCGTTCGACTTGCTCGGGCCCGAACAGGATGTACTCCAAGGCCTTTTCGGTGATCGCGTCCCATTCGGGGAACGGACCGGACTCGCCGCCGAACTCGAGATAGACGCGACCGAAAAGCACACCGATCATCCAGTAATTGATGAACCGAAGGTCGAAGTCAGCCTGAAGCCAGCCGCGGTCCTGGAAGGGCCTGAGCCGCTCGGTGCGGTCGACGACATAGTCGCGAATGACCTGATCAAACCGGGCAATCAGTTCGGGCCTTCCGATGGCGGAACCAAGAGCGGACAGACGTTGGGCGCGGATCGGCGCCCGCTCCGGTCGCCAGTAGATCTCGAGGAATGATCGCATGGCCTCGCGGAGCTCATCTCTCGACGTGGCCGAGGCAAGCTGCGCGTCGATGATGGCGTCGTTCGCGTCGAACGAGCGCACGAGACGCTCGGCCTGCGCCTCGATCACCAAGCCTTCGCGACTTCCGAAGAAGTGGTAGATCGAAGGTGCTGTGACGTCGCATGCGGTCTGGAGATCATGGATTCGAACCGCTGCCTCACCCTGTTCGTCGATGATCCGAACAACTTCTTCCAGGATCCGATGTTCGGTCGGGTGGCGACGCACGGGGGCAAGCGTAGACGAACCCCGACAATCGTTGGTTTGGGTGTCGCGAGCGATTGACACGCTCGAAGAATACATCATTCAATACTTCGGAACCCCAGTGGCCGTAGTAAGACTCGGTGCTGACAATCCGCGCAAACCGTGTCGTGTTTACCCATAGCCTCAAGGCGCCGTCAACCACGCGTCGAATCACCGATAGGGAGTCCCCCACATGTCTGAACCGCTTGTTCTCGTCGAAGCCGAAGGCCCCGTTCTCATCGTCACCATCAACCGACCCGAGAAGAAGAACGCGGCCAACGCCGAGGTGCTCTGCCGCCTGTACGACGCATGGGTGCGCCTCGACACTGACGACTCATTGCGCGTGGCCATTCTCACCGGCAAGGGCGACACCTTCTGCGCCGGCATGGATCTCAAGGAAATCGGTCGACTGCGCGAGGGCGTGGTCGACAACGAATGGCTGCAGCGATTCCGTGATCAGCCCGAGGTCATCCTCGGTGGCTGGCTGAAGACCTACCGCCCCACCAAGCCGGTGATCTTGGCCGCCGAGGGTTTCGCCCGCGCCGGTGGCACTGAGATCCTGCAGGGCACCGACATCCGCGTTGCCGGCGAGAGTGCAGTGTTCGGCGTCACCGAGGTGCAGCGTGGCTTGTTCCCCATGGCTGGCTCCGCAGTGCGTCTGCGTCGTCAGATCGGGTACGCCGTAGCCGCCGAGATGCTGCTGTGCGGCGACGATCTCACTGCCCAGCGTGCCCATGAGCTCGGTCTGGTCAACCATGTGGTGCCCGATGGACAGGCGCTGACCAAGGCCAAGGAGATCGCCGCTCGTATCGCCCGCAACGGCCCGCTCGCCGTGCAAGGAATCCTCGCCACGCTTCGTGAGACCGAAGCCATGCCCGAGGCCGAAGCGTTCAACATCGAAATGGCCCATGGCGGCAAGGTGATGTCCTCGAAGGATGCCGCCGAGGGTCCACGTGCATTCCTCGAGAAGCGCGATCCGGTCTTCACCGGCGAGTAGCCGTTCGGCGGTCGACCGCCACCTATGACACAGCAACGCAAACGGGCCCGGGGTGCAAACACCCGGGCCCGCAGCGTTCCATCCGGAGATGGCTCCGGATCAGGGCATCAACACGCCGTCGATCACATGGATCACGCCGTTGCTGCCGACAATGTCGGTCTTGATGACGTTGACAGTGCCACCCTTGGCATCGGTGATGGTGACCTTGCCACCGTCGACGTTGATGGTCAGCTCAGCACCATTGACGGTCTTGACCTTGCCGGCCTTGACGTCCTTGGCCAGCACCTGACCGGACACAACGTGGTAGGTCAGGATCGGGGTGAGTTGGGCCGGGGTGAGCGAAGCCAGGGTTCCGGCCGGGAGCTTGGCGAACGCCGCGTTGTTCGGGGCGAACACGGTGAAGGGGCCAGTGCCCGAAAGGGTCTCGGCGAGGCCTGCGGTCTTCACGGCGCCAACGAGGGTGGAGAAATCGGCGTTGCCGGCGGCGATATCGACGATGGTCTCGGTCTTCTTCGCCGGAGCCATCGTGGTCGAGGCTTCCTTCTTGACCGTGGTGTCAGCGGACTTGGAATCGGAATCGCTACTGCAGGCGACAGCGCCGAACATGAGCGAGGCGGCGACGACGAGGCCGCCGACGACCTTCAGGGGACGTGCAGACATTGAAAACTCCTTGGGAGGGGGATCGGACCACCTGCTGTGATCCACACCCATTCCGAAGCTGATCGGCCATCCGGATGACAATTGGGGAAGACTGTGACCACGGTCGCACGTGCGCCCGCCAACGCGAGGAACTCCGTGACGCTCACAACCACCTGCAACTGCTCCGCCCACCCGATCACCCGGGCTCATCTCGGGGGCGCAATCACGGCATCGGCGGCTCGGTCAGCCAGCACCATCGAACCAGCGCATCACGGTCGAGGCCGGCGTTCGCTAGCTCCGTCGCATGCAGAACTGCTCGTTGTCGGGCAGATCTCCACCAACGATCCATGGAACCCCACCGCCGAGGCGATGGCGGTGTCGGGTGGGTCGATCATCGGCATCGGATCGATTGCTGAACTCGAAGGGTTGACCAACGCGTCGACCACGACCATCAAACCCGATGGCGTGATCATCCCGGGGCTCATTGAGCCACATATGCACATCTGGACCTCGTTGCTGAATCTCAGCTGGCCCGATCTCTCGCATGAGGCGTGTCCGTCCTTCGATGCCGCGGTGCAGGTCCTGAAAGACACCGCAGCCAAAACTCCG
>CAEMXZ010000031.1_pt1 | contig 22111 bp, 19 predicted proteins | sample 7263481 | NCBI WGS metagenome assembly CAEMXZ01 (sample SAMEA6813769, study PRJEB35770) | uncultured Microthrixaceae bacterium | biome: Freshwater; feature: Freshwater reservoir; material: water | place: Czech Republic | collected 2017-04-14 | depth 0.5m m
CCGGTGATCTCACAGGTGAGCTCGGGTGCGGTGGCGGTGCAGGTTGCATCGCCCGGAGCGCCGGTGACGACGTACTCGGTGATGGCCGAGCCCCCGTCAGATTCCGGTGTCGTCCATGTGATGGTCGCCGAACCGATGCTCGCTGAGACGGTCACGTCCTGCGGAGCAGTGGGAGCGACGAGGTTATGCAGTTCGGTCACGGTGTTGTTGCTGTAGTTCGGGATCCAGACGGCATCGTCACCGACCGAGCTACTGCTGGGCTTCGAGAAGTTGTACGGGCTCCCGCTGAGGATGGCGGCCACGGTGCCATCGGCCTTGTTGATGACGGTGACCTTGTCGTCGGCGCTGTTCGGGATCCAGAGGTAGTCGCCGTAGACGACCGAGAGACCAAAGCCGTTGAACTGGTAGTCATCACCGCTGAGGACCCTGACGAGATTGCCGGTGGCGATATCCATCTGGGTGATGACCTTTGTGGCATTGCTGATGGTCCAGATCGAGACACCGTCGGAGAGGGTCTGACGCAGACCGTTGAAGCTGGCTCCCGGGGTGGTTGTGTTGTTGTAGCTCGCCGCGAAGTAGCTGCCCTCGGTAGGAGTGAGGTTGAGCTTGGTGACAGCATTCGTGCCGGTGTTCGGCACCCAGACGTTGGCGCCATCGGAGGTGATGATGAACGGCCAGCTGAAGTTGTACGGGGACCCGGAGAGCGTGGCGGCAATGGTTCCGTCGGTATTCAGCACGGTGACCCTGCCTGCGCAGTTCTGGGCGACCCAGATCTTCCCGCCAGCGGGAACGATGCCCGAGGGGCAGCTGAAGGTGGCGTCGGTAAGGGTTTGGGTGACCGATCCGGATGCGATATCGACGACGTAGATCTTGTTGGTGTCGTAGCTACTGATCCAGAGTTTTCCGTCGTATGCCGTCATGAAACTCGGCTTGAGCGCCCCCGAGATCGACTGCTCGAACTCACCGGTGGCGGTGGACATCTGGGTGATGGTTCCGCTTCCCGCGTTGGCGACGAAGAAGTGTCCGTCGTACACGACCGAGGTGCCGGGCTGGTCGAACCCGTACGAATCATCGGAATAGACGGTGACGTCGTAGTCAGTCGGAGCGGTAGCCCCTGCTCGACCTACGAGGGTGATGGCGAGAATGAAGGTGGCACTCAGGATGGCCACGGCGGTCATGGACTTGGAACGAACAGGTTTCAGAAGGTTTTGTATCATTCCTATATTGTAGGAATCTTCGATTCCGGTGGCAAACCCCAGACCTTAGGGCTACGCGTCCCATCGAATCGCCAGCGATGCCATCGCAGTCGGCGTTTCGTGCGCTGGTCCGCGGCACGAGCGGACTGTGGATTCTCCGTGCGATCAGTTCACCAATCCAAGCGCTTGTTTGATTCGTTCGACCCCGGACTCTGGAGTCGAACGGGGGAGGCGAAGCACCGGAACAGACCGGCAGAGTCTCGCAAGCGCGGTCATCGAGTCGGGCATCGTATGGGTGGCGGCGAAGACGTGGCTGAGGAGTTCTGTCACCGCGTCCACGTCCCCAAGCAGTTGCTCCTCGGAGTTCTCAGGCTCGAGCAGGATGAGCGCGGCAACTCGACCGCCCGCCGACACCTCGCCCAGTTCACCAACCGGAACATGTCGCTTGTCGACGACGAACCCGTCGTCGAGCGGCAGGCCGAGTAATTCGAGGGAACGCGGTCCGAGATCAAGGGCTTTCGGATATGGCCGGACCTGAAGGTCACTCGGATCGATCATCACGAGTTCGTCGGTGACGTAGCCACCTCCGGATTGCACGAGCGCAGCGGTCAAGGTGCTCTTGCCCCGTCCGCTCTGACCGGCGACGACCACGACCGATCCGCCGAACTCGACTGCACCCGCATGGAGCATGATGGAACCAGTGTTGCTCGCAGTTGCCCACTGGTTGATCCGCTGGAGTGTGGTTTCGATGGCTTGCGCTGCGCCGATATTCCGATCGCGACGGCGCCCCTGCTCGTAGATGGAGACCAGGTCTCCGTCGACTCGTGGTCTTTCGACGATGTGAATCGAGATCGGCCGCATTGTTCCCTGCGCGGTTTCCGCATCGACGTCGCCGCTGCTGACACGCAACGGTTCGAGGATCCGGTCCAGATAGTCGCCAATCTCTGCCCGATTCGTGGCAATCGTGGCGACTACATCACCGAACTGCCACGGGCCATGGATCTCGATCCCGGGGAGGCGGTCGAGTGCGTGCTCGGTGACAACGGCCCAAGCCTGCCGCCGAGTCCTCCGGGCATGCCGAGCTGCGGCACGTTCGTCAATTTTCGCGGGCTCTGCGGATGCCGCCGCTTCGTCATCACCCGGGAGTGTCTCCGCCGATTCCGGCCGAAGGTCCACGATCCCCGCCTCGACGAATACGTCGAGTGCTTTGTGGACGATCGAGGACACGAGTTGGCGTTCCATTCCGCTCTCAGCAGCGAGTTCGTCGATGACTGCCCCGATCATGCGCTCGCCGTCGAGAGAGGCCCACACGATGGTGCTGGAGCCGTTCAGGACATGACAGCTGTCAGTCGACCGATCGAGGATCACGGTCTGGTCGTCGATCGTTGCGATGCGCAGGTCCGAAACGATTACCGGCACCAGCGTGTCGTCGGTGTCGTCGGCGTTCTCCGAGATGCTCATGGTTGGCCGATCACAGTGCCACGGGACCGATGGCATTGCGACGGATGAGATAGTTCCGGGACTCGTGAGGGCAATCGCGCACGAGCGCAGGATACTGGGCCTTCCGTCTGCGACAGCCACGCGACGTTCAGCGTCTGGCTGCAGGATTGGTACCCTCGGGGGTATCAAAGTCAGAAAAATCTACGTCCGATACCGAGCAGATCGGTTCCACCCAGGTTCACGGGAACTTCGCGGTGAATCGAAGTGAAGAGGAATGCATGAAGATCGATGACGGAGTGAAGGCTGACCTCCAACGACGTCTGCGTCGCGTAGAGGGACAGGTGAGAGGGATCCAGGGCATGCTCGAGGAAGATCGCGAGTGTCGAGACATCGTCACCCAGATCGCCGCAGTGACCAAGGCGATGGAGCAGGTCGGATTCAAGATGCTTGCTTCCGGTCTGGTTTCCTGCCTGCAGGACCCCGAGCGCTCGGCTGCGCAGGGTTATCCCCTCGAAGAGGTCGAGCGCCTCTTCCTCAGATTGAGCTGATCGCAGCGGCGCATCAGCGGTGACAGGTATTCGGCGCATGATCTGCGATGTTCTTCGGCCAGAAGTGTGGGGAGCAGTGGCTGACGCCGGACACTCGTGCCTCATGCTCGCTGCCGCAGCTTCACCCGGTGATTCGTTCGGCGGCCGTACTCAGTAGGTTCTCGTACATGTCCGAGCCGGCGCCGAAGACTTGCGTTGTCTGCGGACGGACGATGCAGTGGCGCAAGAAGTGGGAGCGTTCGTGGGATGAGGTCCGCTACTGCTCGACAGCCTGTCGTCGGCGGGGAGTGCAGTCGGTCGACCGTGAGTTGGAGTCGGCGATTGTGGAGCTGCTCACGGAGCGCTCGCGCGGTTCGAGCATCTGTCCGAACGATGCAGCACGAGTCGTGGGCGGCGCTGAATGGGAGCAGCTTGCTGAACCCGCCCGCGCCGCAGCACGACGTCTGACGGCTGTTGGCCGGACCGAGATCACCCAGGCGGGTCGAGTGGTGGATCCGTCAACGGCGAAGGGCCTCATCCGGATCCGACTGAGATGACCGCACCCGATCCTGGGGCCAGCAGCCCGTCCGCTTTGGGTTCAGCCCGGATCGACGTTTCATAACTCGCTGTCGTTAGGGTCAACGCAAGCAGTAGCTCCAAAGCGAACGAGGAATATCGATGTCGAAGTACACGGTGAGTGTCGAAAGCTCGAAGACGGCCGAAGAAGCCTTCGCTTACATGGCCGATCTGCGTAACTTCGCCAACTGGGACCCGGGCGTTCTCACTGTCACCCAAGTTGCAGGCGACGGGGCCGGTCCGACATCAAGCTTCGATGTCACCGTGAAGAGCGTCGGCGGGGGAACGGTGCTGCGCTACGAGACTGTCGAGTACGACCAGCCCGGCAATCTCTTGGTCAAGGCCCGGAACTCCACGTTCACCTCGATCGACAGGATCAATATCGCTGCGAGAGGTGAAGGATCGATTGTCACGTACTCCGCGGAGGTGCTCCTCAATGGTTGTCTGAGCCCGCTCAATCCGTTGCTCGGATTGGTCTTCACCCGCATTGGTGACCGTGCCGCAGTGGGTCTTCGACGCGTGCTTGCGTAGTCCCCGACGCGTGACCGGGCTCTCTCAACGATGAGCGGACTGTTGATTCTCGGTTAGGGGATCGACGTAATGAGTCCTTGAAATTGCTGTGACCGGTTACTTCCGCGGAGTTTGCTGTTGCTGAGGAGTTCCGTGAAGACGTTTAGCGCGCCAAGAAACTGCTCCGCGGAGTTCTCGGATCACAGCGCCACGGGACCGATGGCATCTTGATCGACGAGATGGTTCTGGGACTCGTGAGGGGAGTGGGGCACGTGTGTAGGAAACTGGGCTTGACTTCGACCACTGAGCCCGACTGTTCGGCTTCTCAGCAGTTCGGAAGGTCGGGTTGGAACACCGCGACCCCGGCTTCACCCATGCGCTCGGCGAGTCCGTCGGGATAGGAATCCCCGATTGGGTCGGCGTACTGCCGTCGTTGTCTCGACATGTTGTTGCGGGCGAACTGCTCGCCGAACCGGTCGTCAAGGGCGATGGTGAAGAAGACGCTTTGGCGAGTAGTCCTCGGCAGGTGTTCCGCGATTCGGCTGAGCGCTGCGGGCTCGCCCGGGGCATGCGTGGACCGAGTGACTCGACGGATGATCTTGGAGACCGACATGCCGGTGGTGTGCATGATGCGTTCGGTGCTGCTCGGTCGGCGACCCCGATGATCGATGCGAACATCGAACAGCACGGCATCGCCCGCCCGTGAAGCGATGGATCGAGCGCCATCCTCAGAGGATCCCCATTGTCTCGACCGGTGGCTTCCGGGGGCGACCGTCAGTCCTGCCTCATCGAAGTGGTCCTGGAGATAAATGGCCATCTTGATGACACGACACTCTTCGACGAAGCAGTCCTCGTCGAAGTAGCAGTCGCCCGAACCGGTGTCCTTATGCCAAGCGCTGAAGGAGTCCTGATGGATATCGCAATGACCGGTGAAGAGGAGGTCGTTCGAGCCGTAGGCATCTCGGTAGGTCTCGAGCACCTTCGGGTGGGAGAAGACCCAGCTGATGTCGGGGCATTCGATCGCCGCGTTCGGTTGGGTCCAGCCCAGATTGAACGCACTGCCGCGCTCGCCGAAGTGAGTTGTGAGCGTTCCCCGAAGGCGCGCAACCTCATCGGGGTCGAGTACGGAGGGGACGACTGCGAAACCGGACTCATCGAGTTCGTTCCGTACACTCATTGGCTCTCCTCTCGGGCTTCGATGCTGGTGCGCAAGGCTGGACGTACTGAGCCCTTCGCGGAGCCGGTCCCACGACGACCCTCATTGGGGGTGGTGGTCATGGAAAGCACGTTAGCGATTCAGCTGGGAACTCGCCGATCGTGCTCGATATACGCGTTGGGCTCAAGCACGGTGACGAATCCAGCCTTTGTCAGCCGATATCCAAAATCGATATCGAACCAGTCCAGCGGGAAGAAATCCGTATCCCAACCGCCAATCTGATCCCACGGGGCCAGCCGGGTGAGCGCTCCACTCGATACGACCCAGTCGAGTCGCTGATTGCGACCGAAGTTCTCAGAAGTCGCTGCACTGTCACACGAGTCGTGTACATTGGTTTCTACATCAAGAGCGGCCCACTTCTGTGGGCCCGGCAACCTGGGTTGACACCCAAGGTGCCTGCCAGTCTCGGCTGGGATGGGGCGTCTTCGGACGCAACGAAGTGTCAGTGCTGAAACGAACAGAACGTCCTCCGCTCAGCAACTCGTCGTTGTGCGCTCGCCGCACACGTTGAGGCCACAGTCGCCCCTCCCAGTCAGCGGCAGCCCACCAGGTGTCGACCCCCGAAAGGGTCAACATGGCGGCAACCCCAAATCTCACTCTGAGCCCGAATCGGGTCACCCCTGCGGTCGATACGCGAAAGCGTGGTCGCCTGCAGAAACCCGACGGCCCTCCTGCTCGTCGACCTCGTCGGGCCAAGAAGAAGGACCCGACTGCGTTCACTTCCGAACTCGGTATCCAGGGTTGGGCGGGTCTTGACTCCGTGCTGCTCGCCGCACTCGCCCTTGAAGCTCCTGTGCTGTTGGTCGGTGCCCATGGAACGGCCAAGACACTTGTCGCCGAACGGTTTGCGACCGCACTCAACCAGCGCTTCCGCCACTACAACGCGTCGCTTCTGAACTACGACGACCTTGTTGGCATTCCTGTCCCCGATGACAACGGAGGCCTGAACTACCTCGGTGCTGCTGGAGCGGTATGGGATGCCGAGTTTGTCTTCCTCGATGAAATCAATCGCTGCCGGCCAGACCTCCAGAACAAACTCTTCCCGCTGGTGCACGAGTGTCGTATCGCTGGTGAGGATCTGGGGGAACTGCGCCACCGCTGGGCGGCGATCAACCCGCCTGGACTTCTGGGCGATGCGGACTCGCACTACTTGGGCGTTGAAGAACTTGATGAGGCGCTGATCGATCGTTTCTGGTTCATCGTGCCGGTTCCGAACTGGAACGAGATCGGTCGTGACGAGCGCATTGCGTTGGTGCGATCCGGCGCCGAACCGAACACACAATCGGACGCCGACGTTGCGCCCGACCACCTTATTGAGCAGACCGCCGCTGCACTCGAGGTGATCGATGCGGCCAGTGGTGATCGCATCGCCGATTACGTCGTCACTCTTGTTGATGAGCTGGCAAGGAGTGGTGTGCTTCTGAGCCCCCGGCGAGCTCGACTGTTGTTGCGAGCAATCTGTGCAGTCCACGCCGCACGGATTGTGCTCAATGGCGAAGATATCGACCTCGTGAAAAGCGCTGAGATCGCACTGGTTCACGCGCTGCCGAGTCGGGCGACATCAACACCGCCGGTCTATGCGCAGGTGCTCGCCGCACATCGTCAGGCATGGGAACTCACCGACCTCGAACAGGGTGCGCTTCAGCGAGAACTGTTGGAGGAGCCCGATGCGGTTCGACGAGTCTGGCTGGCCGCGCAACGCGGCGGTGATGATCAACTTCTTGCTCGACTGATCACCGCAGCGTTCGCCAAGAGTCCGTCGACAGCCGACCAGTACGCCATAGCCGTGGTGTTCGCTCGAGCGTTTGCTGATCGAGATCTCACACCGGCGGCTTGGTCTCCCATCTGCGAACTTGCGCAGACCGTGTTGGTTCCTCGCGACGAAGAGCAAAGGGTTTGTCAGGGAACCGAACTTGGGGTCGTGCGGGAAATCAGGGCGTACATCGCGCAAACCGAGTGTGATGATCTCGACCGTGCGTTCATGAATGGAGTCAACGGCGATCATTTCGCCAATGTCGCCGACTGGCGCACGGTCGTGCAGCGATATCGGGACTATCGCACGTTGTTCGGGGTAGGTCTATGAGAGGCGCGCCTCGTACCACCGTGCACATCTCGGTGCCGAAACTCCGTGACACCTGGGTGGTGTTCCCGGTCACCGGAACCGAAAAGCCACTCAGTGCCGCGGCCCGCAGAGCTTGTGAGGAATTTTGGCAGTCGCTCGACCTTCACGGCGCCGTCATGGTGATCGACCTGTTGTCACCACTTGGCGAGAAGGCCGCAGTTCGGCTCACCCCGATCGTGTGTGAGGACCGACAACTCACGCTCAACATCGCCCATCGAATCCGCGACGGATTTCTCCACACCCGATTCCCCCTTCTCCAGAAACTCGATGGCGAGCCCCACCATTGGGCCACCGACGACCCACGCCTTGTTGAACTCGTGAATACCACTCGGAAGGAAACCCCACTATGACTATCGCAACCCTTGATCGCTCTCGCACGCTGCAGGATCGACTGTCCTCATGCATCCCCGGAGCCACCTTTGAACTCGAGGCATTTCTTCGGTTGGTCGAGATCCGCGAGACAACGGATGTGCCAACGGCTGCAGTGACTACGGGTGCGACAAGCAAACTGCTGTTGAACCCCGACTTTGTCGAAAAGTACTGCCGGCATGATGAACATCTCTTTCTTCTGGTGATGCATGAGCTGTGGCATGTGTTGTTTGCGCACACTCGTTTCAGCAGCGCACCTACGGCGGCAGAAAACATTGCGTTTGACGCAATCATCAACGCAGAACTCACGCAGCAGTTCCCCGAGATCCAGTATCGAGGGTTCTTCGAAGAGATCAATCCAGTCGATTCGTTTCCTGGTCGGCTGTTGCGTGCGCCGGAAGGTTGGCCCAACAACCCGAACTATCGCGGCCCCGGACCTCGAGGAACCGCTCAGATCCTTGCTCGGCTCTACCCGGTACCGGGCAAGTATGTGGCATCGCCGACCTACAGCGAGATTGTGAAACTCGTCGAAGCGGGGATGAAAAGCAAACGCGAGGGTTCTCTTCGTCTCCCGAGTTTGAAGGGCAATGACTGCGACGAGGCATTCATCCTCGGTGATCACACCGGTGAGAACCAAGGGAGAGACGCGCTCGCCAATCCGCTCATGAGAAGTGCCTTGAGCGATGTCACAAAGTCTTGGCCCTCGCCGCAAGGTGATCTTGCTCCAAACGCAGGTCTCTGTGACGCAACAAATCGGTGGATCGTTGCACCGGTGAAAGCATTCCTCTCCATTGAGCAGGCGATGGAAGTTGTGCTTCGTCGGGCATGTACGCCGGCCCGCCAAGGCGTTCCCCGGCGTGATCGTGTGACGCGACCTAGCAAAGTCCAGACTCCAATTCCGGCAGCTCGGGATCGCCAGCGCGCGGCCCGCAAGCAACTCGGCATTCATTCGCTGTTGTGGAACAGTGAGGTGGAAGAACGACGCATCGTGAACGGTCAACCAGGAACGGTGCTGGTGTATCTCGATGTTTCCGGCTCAATGAGCTACGAGCTGCCACGACTCATTGTTCCATTGCGAAAGTTTGTTGAGCGTGGTCTCGCGACAACATGGCAGTTCTCGACGATCGTCGAACCTCTGCCGCTCGAAGAACTCCGGTTGGGACAGGTAACAACCACAGGCGGAACCGCAGTGATATCCGTACTGGAACACGCTCTCCAGCAACCGAACGTTTCGAGCGTGGTTCTTGTAAGCGATGGCTTCGTCGAGGAAACCGATGCGTCGGTGATCCGCAAACTTAGGGATCGCGGAATCACAATCGAGTCGGTGGTGTGCGCCGGAGGATCTGTCTCACCGCTCGACAAATTGGGATTCGTCACAAAGCTGGTGGACCAATGAGCGGCGCGCTTCGAGTCTCCGAGTCAGTCACGCCAGGACATGTTGATCGCTGTGCTGATGCGATCGCAGAACGGTTCGTGGAAGAAGCGAACACGCGCTTCGGTGGTGCACGTTGTGGCATCGAAGTGGCTCTCAACGCAGAAGAGGTGGTGCTCCAGGGCTATGTCCTCACGCTTCCGCCGCTGGACGATTCCCTGTTTCCTCGCGGGTACAGAATCATCGACTTCGCATCAAGCGAGGACCTGACCCGGGTGGTGAACGAAACACTTGTCGAGTGCGGCTATGGGGGGACGCATGAGCAGCCACTGAAGGTGCGATCGCAACTGTTGGTCGACGACATCGAGGACGACGAGCAGTTGAATTCAGCGTTCAGTGACGATCAAGTCATTGTCGTCGGTTACGCGACTCCGGAAGATGCACACGCAAACCTTCCAATCGAAACGTATGCGGCACGCGAAGCACAACGAGCGTTGTTTGATTGCGCGCTGGATCATCCAGACGTGCTTGGGCCCGACGGCAAAGTGCTCCTAGGCATCGTCGAAGACTCCAGCGTCGCGATCGTGGAATTTCTGAACGTTTCGATTCAGCATCGGGCTGGTGTCGACTACGGCGAGCTGTATGCCTTGCTGAGTGCCCCGATTCTCAGTGCCCTTCGAACCATCGAAGGCCTTGAGATTCCCGATGGTTTCTCAGCTCGCGAGTTCGTCATCAATGGGCGAGGCGAATTTTCCGAAGGAGGCGTCCGGGGCGATACGGGGCTTTCCGGCAAGAAACTCGTCGCCGACTTGTATGGGCCGCGAGTTCCGATCGGCGGCGGCGCTATCGCCGGCAAAGACCAGTTCAAGGCTGATCGCATCGGCACACTGCGTGCTCGACAGGTTGCGGTGAAACTGGCGGCAGCTACGGGGCTCAGTGTCACGACAACGTTGGCGTGGTTTCCCGGCGAAGCCGAGCCCCGTGGCATCCAGGCTGAACTTTCCGATGGTCGAGTGCTGAGTCGCAGCGATATCGGCGCCTTGACAGGCATCGGAGATTTCACGATCGCTGCCGCGGTCGATGAGCTGCTTGTGGCCCGTTGTATGTGGCCAGACGCGCAGCGACATGGCTATGTCGGCATCGGTGCACGGTGGGACAGAGCATGAAGAGAAGTCCACGAAGTGAGGACGCTCCGTGGCCTCAGACGCCCGTTTCTCGTCGTTCGGCCTCAACTCGTCGGAGGAGATTCCTTCGGTCATGGAGACCGTGGGATTTGATCTGGCACCGTTCGACGCTGCGTCAGGGATGGCGGGAGCGATGAAGATCGCTGGTGTCGTGCTCCGATCATGTTTGAAACCGAGCATGTCATCGACCCTTTGGTGAAGTTCGGGGATCGGGTGACGGCCGGACAGCGCATCGCCACGGTGAGCGACTACGACAGGAGCTGGAAGGCGATGGGGTACGGGCTGGTCGAGATTGGTGTCGCCTACAACCTTGGTAATGACGGCATCCCGTGGCACGCCTGTCTGCAGCTCTGTGACCCCGGTCGACCGCGAAGGCGTGCGCCCGGCGCCGATGAGCGGTCGCCCTGCCGTACGCCGCAATTCAGTCCGCGGTGGCGGAGACCCGTCGGGCACGAACGACCCGGGTGGGGTCGGCGACGGCGGTGTCGGCTGCGGGTGATGCGAGGCGCCGCTCGAACCCGGTGATCGCGTCGAGCAGTCCGGTGGCTTCGAAGACGCGGTTGCGGCGTCCGAGCGTGCCTTGGGTGAGCACTCCGCGTTCGAGCAGCTTGTTGACAGCCTCATTGGTCCGGGCCCGTGAGCGTCCAATGGCGGCGGCGGCGGTGTCCACGGTAAGCACAGGCAGGCCCGGGAGTGCGGACAGGAGCGAGTCGACCGCGGAGTTGGCGCGCACCCGGCCGACCTGGGCACGCCACTGCTGTTCGAGCTCGGCGAGGGTGGCGGCGAAAGCCGCTGCGTCTTCGCAGGCGCGCATGAGTTCGTTGGTGAACCGGGCGATCCACTGGACCGCAGCGGTCGATGCAGCCGGGTCGGTGGCCGGGGCGTCGTAGCGGAACGCGACCAACCCGGCGATGTAGGCGCCGGCGTTGGTGGCAAGGATGAGGCTGACGGGGGGCACGAAGTTGGGGGCCAGACCGCGTCGGCGCAGCACCAGGTGGATCAGGGCCCGCCCAACCCTGCCATTGCCGTCGACGAAGGGGTGGATGGTCTCGAACTGGGCGTGGGCGACCGCGGCCTGCACGAGCGCGGAGTGGTCATCGCCGGACATGTAGGCGCACAGGTCCTCGAACAGCTCGGGGACGTTGTCGTGCGGAGGCGGCACGTAGGCGGCCCGGCACGGGTTGATCCCCCCGACCCAGTTCTGCTCTTGGCGCACCACTCCGCCCCAGTGGGCGTCGCTGGTCCCGGCGAGCAGACGGGTGTGGAGCTGGCAAACGTCCTTGACGGTGATCGGCCGGTCAGCATCGGCGAGTTCGAGCGCGTCGTGCATGGCGCCGATGTTGGCGAGCACGGCCCGGGCGGTGTCGTCGCTGGTCTCGAGGCCTGTCTGTTCGGCAAAGGCTTCCTTGGCGAGGCGTCGGGCGTTGATCTGGAGGCCTTCGATGTAGGACGAGCCGACGGCTTCGGCCCGCAGGAGCAGCCGGGCGACCGACTCGACGCTGGCCAGGCCCGTGTCGCGGTCCTGGAGGGCGGCGACGGCGCGTTCGGCGTCGGCAAGGTCGGCGACCAGGTCCGCCGGGAGGGTCAGTTCGCGGCCCACCAGCGGATCCGCGACATAGGCCCGGTAGGTGCACGCGGTGCGCTCACGGCGGGTGCGCGCCGAGAGGCTTCCCTCCCAGATGAGTTCCTCGTAGCCGGCCATGAAGTGTTCCTCCTCAGGCAACCATAGTGCCGGTTAGGTTCTAACCGGCACTATGGCTGGGTTCGAGTGCCGGTTGCTGGTGAGGTCTGGGCCAACCAGGGAGGAATCAGCGCTGTGGCCAGCGCGCCATCTGAAAACGGTGATGCACCGATTTCACATGAGGCAACATGATTGTTTAGATGTCGAATCCGCAGTTTGTAACCACGGATTCGCGTGCGGTCGTAAAGGCAACCGATGTCGAATTCACCGCAGAGTATTCACCCAGTTTGGTGAACATTGCGACAGTGTTGCCCGATTTCCCCGCGGAAATGATGGCCTCACGAAGTTCTTCCTGCTGCCGCTCGATCGCCCGAAGTTCGATCACTGAAGTACGGCATGGCCCGTCCCCGAGCAACGTGATCGCCTCGTCGAGTTCTTTGCCCACCTCGACTTCAAGAACCTTCGCCGCTTCAACGTCTGCGACAAAATCGGTAAGGGGGAGCGCTTCGTCAAATGCCACACCGGTTGCGTCGTATGCCGCCACTACGGCGTCGAAGAGAGCGTTTTGGTCGCCATTGAGAATCGTTGGGTTGCTCGGGTTCGCAGCGGAATCAACTGACGAGCGCCCACATGCGGTGCCCACGGCTGCCTCTGCCTGGCGAGCGCCATTCAACACGCTGAGTCCGTAGTCCTTCGTATCTTCGGCGACAAGGCCAAACTTTTCCTGTCGGTAGTTCTCGATCAATCGCAACCGAATAACGTTCTGCCCATCCTCGATCACCAAGAGCGCCTCAACTGACGACCGACATGCGCCGCTAGGAAGTCCGTCACGCAACGCCTTCAATGCTTGCTGGTGGAGGGTCTCGGCTTCCTGCCAATGCTCAAACTTCGGGACGGTGTTCGTCGCCTCGAGGGAATTCGCCAAGGAGCTCTCGGCGTTATCAAAGGCCTCCGCCGCCTCGTTCAGCGCAGCACGCTGATCACTCGTGAGTGAGTTCGCAGAAGACGTAGAGCTTGACGAGCAGCTCGTGCCGGCGAGCATCACTCCAGCCAGGAGCAACAGCCCAACAACTGCGCCAAAACGGGGTCGTGCGTCTTCCGCAAAGGATTGCTTCTTCTTCTGATTCGCCACGACCTGATTTTAGCTTCCGCGTATGCATCAAACAGTGGTTTATTGATCAAGGGAGTGAGCTATGTCGTCAGCCCAAGACTCATCTTCTCGCGGACGTGAACGGATGGTTCGCGAACTGGATCCAGAAGCGACGTCAACGGTTTCCTAAACCGCAGGTCGCATGTTCGATTCATGCCGGGGGCACCAGTGGATTATGAGAACGCCCTAGCGCGTGAAAACAAGTTCGAACTCCAAGAGCCCTTGGGGATCCACAGAGATGCCGGGAAGACCTGGCTCAGGGATGGACCACTCGCTGAACACAATGGTGATGTTGCCAACAACGGTGAATGTGCTTCCTTGAACTTGAGCTTTCACGGGGAACGTGACGGTCTTGGTGGTGCCACGCAGTGTGAGTTCGCCAGTTGCATCTGTGGTGATCACATCTCCTGACACAGCGTTTGCGGGCAATGTAATTGGTTCGGTGAGTGAAAAAGTAGCGGTTGGGTGGGTGGCGACGTCCATGATGCGACCGTTGAATTGACCATCTCGTTTGGCGGCGTCACTCATGAGGGTGCCCATTTGGACGGTGAACGATGCGGCAGTCACTGCATTGTTTGCGATGGTGAGGGTGGCCTTCACATCTTTTGTGCGTCCGACGCCCTCAGTGGCTTGGCCAAAGAGGATCTCTTTCACTCGGTAGCCCACCACGGAATCGGTGTTCGGCGAGACTCGCCAATCACCTGATGTATCGGTCAGTGGTACTGGAACTGTGTCGTCGCTATCGATGGTGGTGTTTGTTTTCGAGTCGATGTCGAGCGCGGCTGGGGCATCATCTTTGATGAAGTTGATGTATGCCCACGGGCCAACGGTGACTCCGAGACCGACAACAACGATCGCAGAAATAATGAGGCGCACAGCCCTGTTCATGACAGAACCATAGCGGTCTAAGCATCTTCGGCACGCAGGCGCTTGGCCACAAGTTCGGCCTGCTTCTTCGGCGTCATCCCGGGAGTCACGTCCACCGAATCGGCGACGTTCCGCTCCACCAAGGTCAGAAGACGCTGGGGTGGTGAAGATTTCTCAGGCTGGGAGATTTTCTGGTCGTGATTGTGGGACCGGTCCCACCTACTGGTGCGCGAGGGGGGACTTGAACCCCCACACCCTTTCGGGCACAGGAACCTGAATCCTGCGCGTCTGCCTATTCCGCCACTCGCGCGTGGTGAAGACAATTGCTGGGATCAGAACCCTATCGCTCGTCCCGTTCGCTCACGAATCCGGTCTCGATCCACCGTTTCTGCCTCACACCTGACCTCTCTTGAGGCCACGGGTCGCACCCGTGTGGTGGGTAACGTGTCGGCGTGGGACTGAAGGGGTTCGAGCGCCGTCTGGAGCACGCCGTCGAAGGGGTCTTCTCCCGCGTGTTCCGCAGCGGGGTGCGACCCATCGAGATCGGGCGCCGCCTCACCCGCGACATGGACGACGCCCGCACGCTCGATGTCCGCGGACGCACCATCACGCCCAACTCCTTCACCGTGCTGATCTCGGCCGAGGACCACGCGTCCTTCGCTGACTTCGCAGAGAGCCTTGCCCGTGAACTCTGCGATGCGGCCCGTGAGCACGCTCGCGATGAGGGCTATTCGTTCATCGGCCCCGTCGAGGCCGAACTCTCCGTCGACGACACCCAGCGCACCGGTACGTTCACGATCGAAGCCCGGTTCCGTGAGGGCATCGGTGGATCAGGCGCCGGTTCGTTGCTTCTGCCCACCGGTGAGCGGTTCGTGCTGCGCGATCAGGTGACGTCCATCGGCCGGCTGCCGGAATGTGAAGTCACGCTCATCGACCCGAATGTCTCCCGCCGCCACGCCGAGATCCACCAGCGCGGCAATGGCTTCGTCATCGTCGACCTCGGCTCCACCAACGGGTGCACGGTCAACGGGGTGCGTGTCAATGAACGCGACCTGCGTGACGGCGATGAGGTCGGCATCGGCAATGTACGGCTCACGTTCCAGGCCTCCTGATCGTGGTCTCCGACCAACTGCTGTTCGTCCTCAAGATCGCCTTACTGATCCTGCTCTATCTGTTCTTCTTCCGGGTGGTGCGCGCGGTCTGGGCCGAGCTTCGACCCACTGGTCCTCGGCCACAACCAGTGCCGACAGCGCCAGCGCATTCGGCATCGCGTCGATCGCGCCGCGAGAACCATCGGCCACAGTTCGTGGTCCTCGAACCGGCGGAACTTTTCGGCACCGTGTTCCCGCTCGACTCCGAGGCCTCCATCGGCCGCGCGGCGGGATGTCAGATCACCCTTGACGACACCTATTCCTCACAGATCCATGCTCGTGTCTTCGCCCGCGATGGCGCGTGGCAGGTGGAGGATCTCGGTTCCACGAATGGCACCTGGCTGAACCGTCAGAAGGTCGCCGGTCCGATGATCATCAAACCGGGTGACCATCTCCAGATCGGCAACACCGTCATGGAACTGCAGTGACCCGGCTGGGGTGGGGTTCAGCCACCGACACCGGGAAGGTGCGGCAGGCCAATGAGGACGCAGTGCTCACCACCGACGGCCTCTTCGCGGTTGCCGACGGAATGGGTGGGCATCAGGCCGGCGAAGTGGCCAGCCACCTCGCCCTCGACGCCCTTGCCGCAGCGTTCGACTCGCCCGGCACCGAGGTGCTCGTCGCAGCAGTGGAGCACGCCAATGCTGCAGTGGTCGAACGCTCAGCCACTGATCCCGGACTCGCCGGCATGGGCACAACTCTCTGCGCAATGGCGCTGGTCGACACCGGCGACCGCGAGGCCATCGCCGTGGTCAACGTCGGCGACTCCCGCCTCTACCTGCTCTCCGACGGAGTGCTCCACCAGATCACTGAGGACCACAGCCTCGTCGCCACGTTGCAAAGGCAGGGTCGCATCACCGCCGCCGAAGCTGCAGTGCACCCGCAGCGCAACATCCTGACCCGAGCGCTCGGCATCGACGGAACAGTGCTGATTGATTCCTGGGAGATGGTTCCGGTGGTGGGAGATCGCTATCTGCTGTGCAGCGATGGCCTGTTCAACGAGGTCGACGAAAGTCGCATCGCCGCAGCGCTGCGTCGCATCGCCGATCCCACCGAGGCCTCGCTGGAACTCATCCGACTCGCCAACGAGGCAGCGGGTCGAGACAACATCTCGTGTGTGATCGTCGACGTTCTCGATGACACCGGGAGCGGTCCCACTCCGATGGGTGACTCCCGGATCACGAGTCATAGCGCGCCATCCGATCCTGACCTCGGCGCCGGTGCGATGTCGGCCACCTCCGGGGTCCGTACTGCCTCCGGCTCCTCGGGCGAGCCGTTGGCTGCTCGCAATGGCATGGCGCAGGTTCCTTCCGCTCTCTCATCCACGCTCACCTGGCGGGTCCTGCTGTTCGTCGGCTCGCTTCTCGTGCTCGGAGCCTTCGTGTTCGGCTTCGTATGGTGGACGGGTACCCACACCTATTACGTCGGTGTTGATGGCTCCCAGGTCGTCATCTACCAGGGCAAGCCCGGTGGCCTGCTCTGGATCGATCCAAAGGTGGCTGAGACCACGGAACTTCAGCTCGCCGATGTGCCGGCCGCGAGCAGGCCCGCAGTGAGCCTCGGTGTCGAGGAGCCAACCCTCTCAGCAGCCCGCACCTATGTCCGGAATCTGCTCGACCAGCGTGAACAGCAGACCGCGCCGACGACTTCAACCAACCCCGCGACTTCGACCAACCCCGCGACTTCGAGAAATCCGACGACCTCAATCGCTCCCGCCACCTCGACCTCGCTCGGTTGATCTTCACATGAGCACCCGATGACCCGGCGGCGCAACACCGAACTCGGCCTCATGCTCATGGTCGTGATCATCACGGCGAGTGCCTATGTGCTCGCCAGTCTCGGTTCGCAGTCGCGAATACCGGCCAACATCGTGCCGTTCCTCGTGCTGGTGCTGGGCCTGCTGCTCGGGGCCCACGTCGTCGTGCGTCGACTGGCCCCGAACTCCGATCCGATCCTGTTGCCCACTGCAGCCCTGCTCAACGGCCTCGGGTATGTCGTCATCGCCGGCCTCGACGAGAAACTCGCGGCCGCCCAGGCCACCTGGACCGCCGTCGGAGTCATCGCGTTCGTTCTCACACTTGTCGTGGTCAAACGTCCGCGCAGCCTCGAGCGCTACCGCTACACCTTCGCCCTTGGCGGCATCGTGTTGCTGCTCCTGCCGTTGTTCCCGGTAATCGGACGTACGGTCAACGGAAGTCGGATCTGGGTGGCGTTCGGACCCATCAGTTTCCAGCCCGGCGAGATCGCCAAGGTGGTGCTGGCCATCTTCTTCGCCGCGTATCTCGCTGATCAGCGTGAACTCATCGCCACCAGTGTGTGGAAGGTCGGTCCGTTCCGCCTGCCTGATCCGAGGTACCTCGGTCCGGTGCTCGTGGCCTGGGCGGTCACGTTGCTCGTCATGGTGTACCAGAAGGACCTCGGGTCTTCGCTGCTCTTCTTCGCCCTGTTCATCGTGATGCTGTGGGTCGCCACACAGCGCGCCTCGTTCCTCGTCATCGGCTTCAGCCTGTTCGGAGCGGGCGCGTTCTTCGCATGGCGATCGTTCACCCATGTGCAGACCCGCGTGAACATCTGGCTCGACCCGTGGAAGAACCCTGCCGGTGACGGCTACCAGATCATCCAGAGCCTGTTCGCAATGGCGTTCGGTGGCGTCACTGGCACGGGGCTGGGCCTCGGCGGGGGAGTGCGCATCCCGGCCAGTGAGAACGACTTCATCTTCGCCGTCATTGCCGAGGAACTCGGCCTCGCCGGCGGCGCCCTCGTACTCATGGCGTATCTACTGATGGTCGGGTCGGGCCTGCGAATCGCCACCCGTGCCGAACACGCCTTCGACAAGTTGCTGGCCACCGGTCTCACCCTGCTGCTCGGTCTGCAGGCGTTCATCATCGTGGCGGGGGTGCTGCGGGTGTTGCCGCTCACCGGTGTCACGCTGCCGTTCGTCTCCTATGGCGGTTCGTCGCTCGTCGTGAACTACGTGCTGCTGGCGTTGTTGCTGCGCATCAGTGACCAGAGCGAGAGCGCCCGTGTGCCGGTGAGCGATATGGCGGTTGTGGCATGAACCGCAACATCCGCAAACTCGGCGTTGTCATCATCGGGCTCTATCTCGTCTTGTTCGTGAAGCTCAACTGGATCCAGGTCGTGCAGAAGCAGAGCCTCGATACCAATCCACTCAACACCGCCCAGGTCCGACGCGACTACAACCGACCCCGCGGCAGCATCAGTTCCGCCGATGGAGCGTTGCTGGCCCAGAGCATCGCCAATCCTGATCCGAACTCGGAGTTCGACCGCATCCGTGTGTATCCCGAGGGTGATCTGTTCGGTCAGATCACCGGGTACTTCTCGTTCACCTTCGGCTCCTCAGCGGTGGAGCGTCAGTACAACGACGAGCTCGCGGGCACCACCTTCGACCAGCAGGTAAGCGGCTTCTCCGACCTCTTCGTGGCCCGCGAGAACGTCGGCAATCTGTCGGTCACGGTGCGAAAGGACGTCCAGCAAGCCGCTCGTGATGCCCTCGGCGATCGTGCCGGCTCGGTCGTTGCCCTCGATCCACGCAATGGCGACCTGCTCGCGTTCTGGAGTTGGCCGTCCTACGACCCCAACGAGATCAGCACGCTCGATTCGAAGGCGGCCAACGAAAATTGGCGACAGCTGAACTCCGCGCCGGGCAATCCGCTGCGGACGCATCAGTTCCAGGACCGCTACTTCCCCGGCTCCACCTTCAAGGTCGTCACCGGCGGCATCGGCCTGCAGACCGGCAAGGTCACCGATGTTGATCCGAGCTATCCGTTCGCCACCTCCTACACCGCGAAGAACACCACGCTTCCCATCAAGAACTTCGGTGGCGAGGTATGCGGCGGAACGTTGCCGGAGATCCTGAAGACCTCCTGCAACTCGTCGTTCGCCGAGATGGGAGCCGAGACCATCGGCGCCGACGACATGGTTGCCGGTGCCGCTGATTGGGGCTTCAACTCAAAGCCACCCATTGATCTCCCCGGTGCTGTGCGTTCGGTGTTCCCCACCGATGTCGCCAACAACGCGGCGAAACTCGCGCAGTCCTCGATCGGGCAGAACGACGTGCAGGCCTCACCGCTGCAGATGGCGCTCGTCGCGGCAGGGGTGGCCAACGGTGGCACGATCATGAAACCCCATGTGCTCGCTGAGGTACGCAATTCGCAGGGTGAAGTTGTGAAGTCCTACACACCCACCCCGTGGCTGCACCCGATGACCGATGTGTTCGCGGACACGATGCGGCGGGACATGCTCGGCGTCGTGCAGAGCGGTACCGCCGTTGGGATGCAGATCCCCGGCTTCGATGTGGGCGGTAAGACCGGCACCGCCCAGCTCGGTACCACTCCGCCTCGCAGCCACACCTGGATCATTGGTTTCGCCGGCCCGCCCGGTCAGCCGCCCACGGTGGCGATTGCTGTGGTGGTGCTCGATCAGTCCGGCGCCAACGAGTCCACCGGCGGAGTCGTGGCCGCCCCGATCGCGAAGGCTGTGCTCACCGCCGCGCTCAAAGCGCAGGGGTATGGAAGTTAATCGGGGTTTCTGGCCTCGTCTGATCGCATGGCGTCAGTAGAGTTGTGGGCGATGAGTGACACGCCTTCAGCGCCGACAGTGTTCAACGACCGCTACGAACTGCACCGCAAACTCGCCCGCGGTGGAATGGCCGACGTGTATCTGGCCCGCGACCTCCTGCTCGATCGTCCGGTGGCCGTCAAGGTGCTGTTCGCCGAGCACGCTCGCGACGAACTGTTCGTTGAGCGCTTCCGTCGTGAGGCCCAGGCCGCCGCCAACCTCAACCATCCCAACATCGTGGCGGTCTACGACTGGGGTCAGCAGTTCGGCACCTACTTCATCGTGATGGAGTACATCGAGGGCCGACCGCTCTCCGAGATCATCCACACCGAGGGACCGCTGCACCCCAATCGCGCTGCCGAGATCAGCGCGGATGTTTCTGCCGCCCTCGCCTTCGCTCATCGCAACGGTGTCGTGCATCGCGATATCAAGCCCGGCAACATCCTCATCACGCCCACTGGTCAGGTGAAGGTCGCCGACTTCGGCATCGCCCAGGCGATCACCACCGGCGATGCCGCGGTCAACCTCACACAGGCCGGTGCGGTCATGGGCACTGCCACGTACTTCTCTCCCGAGCAGGCCCAGGGCCAAGCTGTCGACCCGCGTTCCGATCTCTACTCACTCGGCTGTGTGCTCTACGAGATGCTCACCGCCCGCCCGCCGTTCTCGGGCGACTCGCCGGTGGCCGTGGCCTACAAGCACGTGCAGGAACAGCCCATTCCGCCGAGTCAGATCAACCCCACCGTGCCGGCCTCGCTCGAAGCGGTCGACATGAAGCTGCTCAACAAGGATCCGTTCATGCGGTATCCGTCGGCCGAGGACCTCCGCACCGATCTGCGCCGGTTCCTCGAAGGCAAGCCCGTCGCCGCTGCCGGTGCACTCGCCGCCGGTGGCGCCATCGCCGGTGGAACCCTCGCCGCCGATGCCACCACCGCAGTTCCCGTCGCCAACGCCGGCGCCGGTTTCGGAGGACCCCCCACCACTGCCATGACCTACGCGCCACCACCCGAGAAGAAGCGAACCGGCCTGTATGTCGGCATCCTCGTCGCCGTGCTGGCCATCGCCGGCCTCGGCCTGTTCTTCCTTGCCAACAATCTGGGCAAGTCCACACCGCAGGTCGACGTCCCCGATGTCACCGGTACCAATGTGGTTGACGCCACCAACGTGCTGCGCAACGCCGGGTTCAAGGTCACGGTCAAGAACCAGGCCAACGACACCGTGCCGCTCAACGAGGTGTTCCAGCAGAATCCGAAGGGCAACACCAAAGCCGATCAGGGTTCCACTATCGAGATCGTCGTGAGCGGCGGTGTCGGCGATGCCAAGGTTCCCGATGTCACCGGCCGCACCCAGGCGGCGGCTGAGTCACTGCTCAAGACCAGTGGGTTCATCCCCGAAGCCATCCCCACGCCCAGCGACACCATCCCCACCGGTCAGGTCATCTCCCAGAGTCCGGCAGCCAACACCACGGCCACCAAGAACTCGGTGGTGCAGATCAATGTGTCGAGCGGTGTGGCTCAGGTGGCAGTTCCTGATGTGTCGGGCATGACCGCCACTGCGGCCTCCAACGCGCTCGGTCAGGCTGGCTTCAAGGTCTCAACCACCACGCAAGCATCGGCCACAGTGCCGGCCAACTCGGTCATCAGCACGACTCCCGGGGCAGGGACACAGGCGCCCAAGGGTTCGAACGTCACGCTGGTCGTGTCCACCGGTCCTTCGCCCACATCAAGTTCGTCATCGTCGACGACCAGCACCACGAAGGCTCCCTGACCACCGGATTTTCCGGACTTCGAGTTTCCGGACTTCGAGTCTGCGGGCAGTGAGTCTGCGCGTTGGTCAGCGACAGCGGTCGAGGAAATTGCCCACGAGTTGATGCCCACCAGCGGTGAGGATCGACTCGGGGTGGAACTGCACGCCCTCGACATCGAATTCACGATGGCGTAGGCCCATGACCAGACCATCGGCGGTCTGCGCGGTGATCTCGAGCACATCGGGCATCGTGTCGCGTTGCACCACCAGTGAGTGGTAGCGGGTCGCCTCGAACGGATTCGGAAGTCCGGTGAAGACGCCAACTCCGGTGTGTTCGATGAGCGAGGTCTTGCCATGCATGATCTCGGGGGCGCGCACAACGTCACCGCCATAGATCTGACCAATGCACTGATGACCGAGGCAGAC
>CAEMXZ010000032.1_pt1 | contig 21308 bp, 12 predicted proteins | sample 7263481 | NCBI WGS metagenome assembly CAEMXZ01 (sample SAMEA6813769, study PRJEB35770) | uncultured Microthrixaceae bacterium | biome: Freshwater; feature: Freshwater reservoir; material: water | place: Czech Republic | collected 2017-04-14 | depth 0.5m m
ACGGTGACCGCCTCGACATCATCCTCGAGCAAGGCGGGGGCTAGGACCTGCACCGCGACCGCAGCGGCACTGAGCTGTGCGGTCACCGGGCTCACCAATGGCGTGGTCTACTGGTTCACCGCTGTCGCCAACGTCAGCTCCACCCTGGCCAGTGGTGATTCTGTTGCCAAGTCGCAAGCACCAGCCGGTGTCCCCAGCGCGCCGTCAGCAGTCACGGCAACTGCAGGGGACACACAGATCAGCGTGACCTGGACCGCATCGACCGATAACGGATCTGCCATTCGCTATTACAGAGCGCTTGCCCGTGATGCGTCTGGAAATTCCAAGTCCTGCGGTTCGGCGACGGCTTCGCAGACCTCGTGCACCATCACCGGGCTCACCAATGGTGTGGCGTACACGGTGACGGTCGTGGCGACCAATGCTGTTGGTTCCAGCGCTGCTGGCTCTGCGTCGGCCGCGGTTACGCCGGCCTCGCCGCCGGGAACGCCGATCATCTCCTCGGCCGCTGCCGGCGCCGGTTCGGCTGTTCTTACGTGGGTGGCTCCGTCCAACGGTGGCTCTGCGATCACGGGGTACACAGTGACCCCGTACATCGGCACAACCGCGCAGACGACGTTCGCCTGTGGATCAGCGAACACCTGCACCGTCACCGGATTGACGAGTGGCATTGCCTACACGTTCACCGTCAAGGCGATGAACGCCGTCGGTGATGGCGCGGCTTCGATCGCTTCCAGCTCTGTGATCCCGATTCTCGCCCCGCCGGATGCTCCGGTCATCACGCAGATCACCGTCAAGTCCCAGACCGAGGTTCTGGTCTCCTGGACTGCTCCTTCGGCGAACGGTGGCGTCATCTCGGGTTACACCGTTACCGCGGTCGGCGGTTCTTCCGCCGTCACGCCTTGCACCACCACCGGTGCACTGTCCTGCACCATGACTGGGCTGAGGTCTGGCACCAGTTACACGTTCTCAGTCACCGCGACCAACGCCGCAGGCATCGGTAGCGCCGGAACAATGATCGCGACGGCAGGTCTGGAATTCGCACCGGCGAGCTCGAACGGTGTGAGTTTTGCGGCGAAGACCCTGAAGCTCGACCCTGTTCTCGGTGTTGCAACTGGCATCACCCTGATGACGATCCAGATCCTGGAGTCAACCTCAGCGGTATTCCCGGTCTTCATCAAGCTCAAGTCGATGAGCAACTGGAGCGTTTCACTCCTGCCGAGTGTGGCGAGTAAGCCGATCACCCCGACTGCCGGTTCGAGCATGCCTGCTCCCACTGAACTCACGGTGATTGCCGGGAAGAATTCGGTGGCCCTGAGTTGGCTCTCCTCGACCGGCTCCTCGACGAGCCAGAAGTACCTCGTGAAGGATTCGACCAACACGTTCTTCTGTCTGACTTCAACCCCGAATTGCATGATCACGGGACTGACCGCCGGTACGACCTATTCGTTCACGGTCACACCTGTTGTGGAAGCAGCGGGGAACGACGTCGCCTATTCGAGCGGCACAACAAGCAGCTCCGTATCGGCGACTCCGTCGCTTGCCAACGCCAACTGGACCATCCCGATCGGAACGATCGGAGTCTTCAATCCGGTCTCGATGGTCCATGAGTCGACTGACGCCACCTATGTCTTCCGTGGCACGATCAACCTTGACTCCACCTTGGCTCAGATCCTTTCGGTCGAGTACATCTGGTTTGGTCCGAGTTACACAGGCACCGGTTCTTGGAGTCTCACCTCAGTCTCCATTCCCGATAAGCCGACAGGGCTTTATGTCACGAGCAACGCCACGACCCGGGTGACAGCCACGTGGGATGCGCCAGCCGACAACGGTTCACGCATCACCGGTTACGTCGTGACCTCGTCGCCGGGCGGAAACTTCTGCACCACCTCCGCCACCTTGACCACGGCGGCTCCCACGAGCTGCGTGATCACCGGTCTGACGGTGGGAACCTCATACACCTTCACTGCGGTCGCCACGAATGCGATTGGTTCGTCCGCAGCGTCGATGTCCACCACCCCGATCGTTCCGCAAATCGCACCGATTCCGGCGCGAGCAGTGGCACCGAGGTGGCCAGTGGCTGTTGGCGGTGTGGGGAGCGCGTTCGTCTCCTGGACTGCACCTGATTCCGATTTCGGGGCCTCCGTCAGGCAGTACGAAGTGCGCAGCGTGGCTTGGCGCCCGGGCACTTCGGGCGCTGACAACTACACATGCAGGCGTACTACTACGAAGTGCTCCGCAAGCACGGGCGGCGGGGACGCGAACAGCGGCGGCGTCATCTATGACGCAGTCACCCACACCTGCATCACAACGGCACTCTCGTGCACGGTGACTGATCTGGTTGACGGTGTGCGCTACTGGTTCGAGGTCCGGGCCGTCACCGGTGCGGACACTCCCTCAGGCATGGTCGGTTCCGATGACGTGAGCACCGACTTGATCTACGCCGGCTACATATCGGTACCGGATCCTCAGGTTCCGTCCGCTCCGGGCACTGTCACGGTGGCGTCGGTTCCTGCTGACCCCAAGGGAATTGCAACGCCGAATGCAGTTATCAGCTGGACGGCAGCGCTGGATAACGGATCAGCGATCACCTCCTATCGGGTGGAAGGTTTCAAGCGCGCTGCGCCTTCGATCGACGCCCCGTCAGTACCCGGCGCGATCCAGACGATGAACACCCGGTTGCTGTGCGAGACCGTGACGCTCTCGTGCACGATCCCCAACCTCACGCTGAACTCGTACTACACGTTCGCCGTGACGGCGATCAATCGAGTTGGTGGCACGGAATCGGCGCACTCGTCGATGATCCAAGCGGGCGCAGCTAGTGGGGTTGTTTCACCCTCGACCAATCTGGTGAGTTTCTTCGGAAGTGCACCAGTTCGAGTGCGTGGGGCGATCGCCCTTGTGCCCATCGCGGCAACCGGCATTGTGGCAACCACTCCCTACCAGGGACGTTCACTGGTTTCCTGGACCGGGCTTCCGGGTGGCACGCTCATGGAGTATCAGGTGACCTCGTCCCCGGGTGGCTTCACGTGCAAGTCGTGGCTCACGTCGTGCACGGTCTTCAATCTGACCGACGGCGTCAACTACACGTTCACAGTGACCGGAGGACAGATCTCCGATTCGTTGGTCACTGACAGCTTCTCGGCAAGAATTGGGACGGTCGAGCTGAAGAACATTGTCATGACATGGCGTTCCACTGCTGTTGGCACATTCGCCGCTGGCTGGTCAGGCACTGCCGACGTCATGGTCGGGTTTGGATTCACGCTGAAGACCAAGGTCACGTCCTACACAGGTCCGTTGGATTGGACATTGACGGTGCTGCAGACCGAGAGCGCCCTTTCGAGCACTGACTTGTTCCCGGGAGTCAGCTGGCCGACATTCAGCCTTGTGGGAACAGTCTCCAGTGCAAACGGGACCATCTCCTGGAACGTCGAATCCCGACTGGCCGATTGGTCCGTCCCGATTATTCCCACGAGCAGGCGTGATTTGGACAGCAGTACGAATCCCGATCTCGGTTACAGCGTTTTCACGCTTTCCGATATGACGTTCTCGATCAGAAATGTCTGTCCGACCCTTGCTGGAACCACGGCCTATGTCTGTCCTCGGGGGATGAACAGCCTGTATCTGGTGGCCACGCTCTCGGTCGTCATGAGGCTTGATAAGCCGGGCATGTCCGGGGTCGAGGGCGAAGTTCCCTATAACGCGTACACCTCCACCGGCTACCTGGTGTACGGCCTTCTTTCGAAGACGATGACGATGGCAGTGAAGTTCCCGGATGCCGTCGTGGGAAGCGGAGTCACCCTCAAGGGACCGCTGCTGCAGATGTACACAACGATGGCTCCGCCTGTGTCGATGACCACCATTCCCTTGATCGGTGCTCCGGGTGCACCATTGTCAGTGAGCGCAACGAGCGTGCTGCGCGACGGCACAGCAGTTGTGCGCTGGATCACCCCGCCGAACGATGGTGGAACCACGATTCTTGGCTACACGGTCGTGGCCACCCCCTCGGCGAAGTCCACCGACACAGCGGCGCACCCAGCCGTGACCTGTGTGGTCGGTCCCGGTGGCTACACCGTGACACGCGAAGCTGTAAAGACAACTGCAGATCCGCAGAAGGCGCCCAAGTCGACCAAGGTGTCGAGCTCGTCGACCAGCCTCAACACGTTCTGCGCGATGAAGGACCTCGATTACGACACGGAGTACACCTACACGGTCAGTGCGTTCAATGCTGTCGGCGAGGGTGCACCCGGCGTGTCCACCTCGATCGGAAGCGTCTCGATCCTTGGTGCGTTGAAGGGTGCCAAATTCTTCGTGGAGTTGTCCGGCGGGCTGAATCTCACAGATCTCGGTATTGATATTTCAGTGAAGATGACTGCGGTACCGCTCGGGCCGGACGGTAAGCCATTGACCACCGAGAATCCCTGTCAACCGACAAGCGTCTTTTCGGTCACCTCACCAAAGGCCGTTGTCTGTGCGAACCAGAAGTACGGCTGGGCGATCATTGCGAACATCGCATCCGATGCCGGTGCCAAGAAATCCATGCTTGGCATTGATTCGGTCGGGACAATGGCCTACACAACGATGCCCGCCACCGTGGTCCTGAACGGAATCCAAACCGATATTCCGGCCAAAACCTTCATGTTCGGGGTCACCATGACCTTGACCGATGCGATGAGGAAGGTCCTTCCGGGTGTGGACACGCTCAACGGCATGTTGGTCTACACGCCGAGCACCAAGGCCTGGAGCGTGACCGTGGCCCTGGCCACTGGTTGGGCGACGAAGATCGGCGCTGTGACGCTGAGCTTCCTCAGCACCACGGTCGGCGTCAAGGGCGTGGGGTCTGTGCCCGAAGCACTCGAGTTGACCGAAATCGGCAGCATCTCCTTCGCCAACAAGGACGGCTCGACCACAGAAATCCGAGCAACTCTTGGATTCCGTGTTCAGACTTCGGGAAGTGTCTCAGTCGGTATCACCGTCACTGGAACAGCCGGTCAGCCTGTCTGGCCGAACATGTTCGGCTACAAGGGCTTCGACCTCATGACGATGAGCATGTCGGTTGGAATCTCGGGCACGCTTCCGGAACTCGGACTCGTCGGAACCGTTCGACTCCCCGCAAACATGATGAGCGCTCTTGGTGGGACGGCGGCGGTGAAGATCACCGTTGGCGTCAACCTCTCGCTGAGTAACCCATGTGCTGCGTTCGACATCGTGGCAGAAGACAATGTGTCCAACGTGGTCAATATCGCCAGTGGTTCGCTCACTGCGAAGAGAATCATGATCGTGGTGGCACCATTCGGTTGCACGATCGGAGCTGGCCTCGCTGCTGTTGTGTATCCGGAAGGCGCGTCGGTGAACTTCACCGGTTCGTTCATGGGTGTGAGCGTGGCCGCCAAGCTCTCCACGATCACCGTGGGAACGGCCGTTACCGTCTCCGGGTCGATCGCTGTGAGTGCAATCACTATGGGTCAACTCAAGTTGGATGCGGCGAGCATTGAAGTTTCGATGAGCACCGCAGTGGGCGCCAGGCAGTACTTCAAGTTCTCCGGTGGCGCCACCCTGCTCGGAACGAAGGCATCCGTACTGGCCGAAGCGAGCTACACCAATGGAACTGCAGCCGGTTCGGTGACCGCCACGGTCAGCATCGCCAATATGACCGTCGGCGGGTTCGGTCTGAAAGATGTCTACGTCAGGTTCAATCTCGACACGACGAATCCGCTGAGCTTCGAGCTTGCGTTCGGGGCGAAGTTCCCGATCCTCCCGGGCGTGATGCTCTCGGCGACGGGCAAGCTCACTCCGACGCAGTTGTATCTGTCGGTGAACAACACCATCAACTGGGGCTCGTTCGAGGCCATCGCTACAGGCAACGTGTATCTCGGCACTACAGCCGGCGGATCCACCACCTTCACCTTCTCCGTGAACGTCAGTATGGAAGTCCCGGGTAACAGTCTGCTGCCCAAGTTGGGCGGCTCCATGTCGGTCACGACTGATGCGAAGGGTGCGCATTACAGCGTGACCTTCAACACATTCAGTTACTCACCGTTCGGGGCATTTGAACTGTCGCTCTTCGCCGACTGTGAATGGGCGGGATTCCCGAACGGAGCCCAGATTGGTGGGCGCATCTCTGCCCCATTCGAATGGGGTCAGCTGTGGGGTCGGGTCACCGGCATCGCAAGGTTGGGTCGTGACAACGCTGGCAAGACAGCGCTTCTCATGGACATCACCGTCACGGCAAACCTCGGTGTGGCCTGGGCGGCGAATGTGGGTGCCACGCTGCACTTCACGAACTGCAGCGCATCCTGCTCGAAGTGGGCCTCGCCGATCCTTCAACTGAGGGCTCAGACCACCTGGATGGGCAATACCATCGACACCGGATGGCAGACGATGTCGCTCGACGGATCCTTCTCGATCAGCAGCACCTCGAGCTTCAGTCGCTCCAGCGGAATCATCTATGGCTGCGTCAACTGCTCCGACCCGGGTTCTGCTGGTCTTCTCCGTTGGCAGGCAAGTTTCTCCGGCTCGGCGACATTCACGTTCAGTTCGGCGAATGGTCTCCGAGTGGCCACGTCAGCCAAGGCACAGATCAATGAATCTGCCTCCAAGGGCACCTGCACGAAGTGGTGGGGAGCGAAGGGCTCCGAGATCTGCACGGAGTACGACTACTCGTGGGGCTCGTTCGTGAAGTCAGCCGATGTCGATATCAGCATCGATGTCAACAGCGAATCCCTGAAGTCGAGCTGGCTCGGTAAAGCGTTCAGCGCCTGATCGTTGGTGGGACCCGCCGTTCGGGTCCCACCAATGTGGCAGCTGCCGACGGCCATGTCCGACTGTTCCTACCTAGAATCTCGTGTCAATGGCCGCCAAAAAGCAGAATAAACAACGTCAGCAGCGAGTGCAGCAGCACAATCAGGCACGAGTGGTCGCTGAGGCAACCGCAATGCAAGCAGCTCGACGCCGTCGGCTGATGATCATCGCCGGCAGCCTCGTCGCCGTGCTGGTCGTGGCCACTGGTGCGTTCGCGCTTACGCGTGGCTCGTCTTCATCGTCCAATGATGATGTGGCCTCGGGAACTCCGGTCACAACGTCGAAGTCGGCAAAGACATCAGCGCTCGGTGACGACTGTGTCGCCCGCACCGGCACTTTGCCGACTGGTTCCCCAGAGGTGTACATGCCGGTGGGCCCGCCGCCCACCGATTTGCAGGTCACCGATCTCGCCACTGGTTCCGGCACGCCGGTTGCCGCTGGTGACACCGTCACGGTGAATTACACCGGCGTGGCCTGCTCCACCGGAGCGGTGTTCGATTCCTCATGGGTCACGGGCCAACCGGCAACGTTCGCGCTCGAATCAGTCATCGAGGGTTGGCAGACGGGTCTGGTCGGCATGCTTCCCGGAGGGCGACGGCTCCTGGTTATTCCCCCTGCCCAGGCGTATGGCTCCTCCGCCCAGGGTGTCATCGCCCCTGATGAGACCCTCGTGTTTGTCGTCGATCTGGTTTCGAGCGCGCCGACTCCGGCCGGTCAATCCCAGACCTTCACACCGGGTATCTCCGAGATTCCTGTTGAGAACGTTTCGGTCACTCCGGGTGGCGATACCACCACAACCACAACCGCTCCGGACGTCCCGAAGACCTGCCGTCCGTTCTCCGACACCTTGCCGACTGGTGCACCGAATGTTCCGGTTCCCACCGAGCCGGTCACCGCATCGTTGGTCAAGCAGGATCTCGTCACCGGTTCGGGTGCCCCGGTTGCTCCGGGCAGCACGGTCACCGTGCAGTACATCGGCGTGGCCTGTTCCACCGGCAAGATCTTCGACTCCTCCTGGGCCAATGGGGCGCCGGCCACGTTCGGGCTCAACTCGGTCATCAAGGGTTGGACCGATGGCCTGCCCGGCATGCGCGCCGGTGGTCGTCGACTCCTCGTCATCCCACCCGATCAGGCCTACGGCGCGCAGGGCACCGGTGGCAGCATCGGCCCGAACGAAACGCTCATCTTCGTCGTCGACATGATCTCGTCGAAGTAGACGAGATCAGCGCCGTTAGACCGAGCCGTCTCGAATGACTCCAGCGATCACTCGCAGAGACAGAATCGACGCGGCGGCAAGACCGACATAGCCGAGCAGCTCGTTGAGATTGAGGTGGCCGCCGAGCTCAGGGCCGATCTGCACATCAATGAGAAGCACTGAGCCCAAACCAAGAGCGGCGGCGATGATGGCCAGCACCATGCGGTCGACCAGCTTGGAGAGCACTTGCTCGTTTTTCGGATCACCGAAGAACGAAAGGCGCATCGAAAGGCGGCCATCGACGGCCTGGCCCAGCAGCGAATCCACCCGTTCGGGAAGGCGACGAAGACGCGGCATCTGACGCATGGCTTCGTGCTCGATGGTGGCTCGCAGCCCACTGATGTTGAGCTTGGCCCCGGTGAAATCGCCAGCATGCGCACGGGCGGCTTCGACCAGCGAGAACGTCGGGTCGATGGTCTTGAGGGTGCCCTCGAGGGTGACCATTGTTCGGATGAGAGTGGCCAACCAATCAGGGAAGCGCAGGCCGAACTGAGCAATGACCATCGAGAGGTCCTGGAACGCAGCTGCGGTCATGCCGCCGCCGGCGTGCATGTGTCGGGCGAGCATCCGCTCGAGTGACCGCTCGAGCGCGCGGAGATCAGCTTCGTCGCTCATGTCCACGATCTCGGTCAGGGCAACACGAAGACCGGCGGCGTCTCCCAGAGATGCCGCCACCAACAGTTCGAGGGTGGCCGAGCGTTGACCGGGCCCGAGCCGTCCGACGGCGCCGAGATCGATGAGCACGATCGTGCCGTCGGGTTCTACGAGGATGTTGCCGGGATGCGGGTCGGCGTGAAACACACCCACCTCGAACATCTGGCTGAGGAACGCCGTGATCAGACGCTCGCTCGCCTCGGCGGGGTCGAGTCCCGCAGCTCGGAGCGCTTCGACATCGGCCACGCTCACACCGCTCACGCGCTCCTCAGTGAGAACTCTCGAGGTGCTGAGTTCGGGATACGTGGCGGGGATGCGGATGCCGGGGAACGCCGCCAGGCCGTCAGCCAGTTCCCGCGCGTTGTTCGCCTCGATCATGAAGTCGAGTTCCTCGGCGACATTGTCGAGGAACTCGGTGGCGAGATCAGTGGGCTTCACCGAAAGTCCGAGTGGTGTGTTTCGCTCGATGAACCCGGCGATCTGCAAAATGGCGCCGCGGTCGACATCCATGCGTCGTTGAAGACCGGGACGTTGGGCCTTCACAACCACTGGTGTGCCATCGCGCAACGTGGCGCTGTACACCTGGGCGATCGATGCGCTGGCCAGCGGTGTCCACTCGAACTCGGCGTAGAGCACTTCGACGAGGCCCTGCAGTTCCTTCTCGATCACCGGACGGATGGTGGGTTCCGGTGCGGGTTCGGCACCGCTGCGCAATTTGCTGAGCTCGTCACACCAGGCTTGGGGCAACACGTCATTGCGAGTGGACGCCACCTGACCGAGCTTCACGAAAATGCCACCGGCTTGTTCAAGCGTGTGACGGACACCATCGGGAAGAGACGCGGCATCGACCCGGCGGCGCACGATGCCGTTGCTTCGCGCGATGCGCACGACCTCGCGGTAACGGGCCACACGGTCACGGTGGATCCGGACTGTCTCGATCGGGTTGCGCACCGTGACAAGCCCTGCCGCTTCGCCGCTGGCCAATGAACCAACGGGGCTCAGGAAATCCAGACCGAGGGCGCAGACCATGGTGAGCAACGGACCGATGGCGAGCGAGACCAGCACCATGTCGATGCTGTCCCAGCGCCAATTGGTGAGCTCGCCGGCGAGCACCACCGCAGCGCTCCAGCCGACGACGCCGGACACCGTGAGTGCCAACCAGCCTCGTTTAGCGCCGAGCATGCGGCCGGCGACGAAGGTGACGGCCACCATTGCGGGCAGGCCGAGAAAGATCCAGGCGAACAGTGCCGGGAGGTTCATGATGGCAGTCCTGTCGGGTTCGGTGTTGCTGGTGAGTTAGACCCGACGGCGCTTGCGTACCGCCGCAGTCGAGGTGCCCAACAGTAGGAGACCAGCGCCGGCGAGGAGGGCGCCGCCGGCCAGTAGCGGCCCGGTTGAGTCGTTGCCGGTATAGGGGAGCTCACCCGAGGTTCCGAGATCGACCGGTGCCGCCACCGCACCGGAGGTGAGCGTGACGGAGTTGTTCGACAGATCCGGATCAACAACAGCGGCACTGACCTCACCGGTGAGGTTCACCGCACCCTCGGCCACGCCGGTCATATCGAACGTGAAGGTGATATCGAAGGATTCACCCTCGGCCAGACCCGAGACCGCGATGGCGCAGCGGAACGATGCGTCGCAGACCACCGGGCCACCCCAGGTGGGCCGGGCGCCATGGCCGGGGTACAGCTCGGTTGCATCAGTCAGCACCGCACCCGCAGGCACGGTGAGCTGCAGATCGATCGCACCGCTGATGGAGGGCCCGAAATTGTCGACGGTGAATTGCCAAGCAATTCCCGGTCCGGCGGCGAACAGTTCGGGTTCGGTGCCGGTGATCGCGAGATCAGCGAACGGCGCCAGTGTGTAGTCGATGGACGCGGTGTTGTTTGCTGGGTACTCATCGAACAGCACGGGGTCGGCGTTTGTGTCAGGGGATAGTGAGTCGAGTGCCTCAGCAGTGACGGTCGGTGTCGGCGGTACCGAAATTCCACTGCGTACGTCAAAGGTGGCAACGAGTTGTTGGGACTCCCCAACCAAGATCGGGCCAGCATCGCAGACCACCGAGGCCGGGTCAGCGGTGGGGTTACATGCGCCGCCGTTGTTCACGTCGGTGAGGGTGAAACCGTCGGGAAGTGTGACGAGCACCGGGGTGATCACGGTCGCGGAGAGTCCGTTGTTTGAGACGTTGAAGACGGCGCTGCCAGAACTGCCGGGTACGACCTCGGCGGTTGGGAAGGCAGCGGTGACTGCAATATCGGCGAAACGAACAGTGAGTTCGTCAATCGTCGCAGTGTTATTGGTCAGATCTGGATCGAGGGTCGACGAAGAGACGGTTGCGGTCGAGGAGATCTGATCCGCGGGGGAGGAAGCGACCTCGATGATGCTCAGTAACTTGGCGCTTCCACCAGGGGGCAATGGTTGGTAAATCCTGCAGATCGGGGTGGGTCCATCGCCACAGTTCCCATCGGGGACTCCGCCGGGAGATGCCGTGAGATCGGGGTCGAGGGCGATCGAGATCTCGATATCACGAGCGGTGCTCGGCCCGTGGTTGATGACCGTGAGGACGTACTGGCTCCATCCGCCACCAACGAGAGGTGCCGTGCCGATTGCGCCGGTGATCTCCAGGTCGGCCGAGGGTGCCAGCGTCGGAGCGAGTGTCGAGGTGTTGTTTCCGAGCGTCGGATCGAAGATGGACGACGCAATGGTGGTTGTGAATGTCCCCGAGCCCAAGGCGTCGGGAGCGAAGGCCCCAGAGATCACGATGTCATGGGTCGCACCGGGAAGAAGGTCGGCGAGTGTGCAGGTCATCACTGTTGCGGTGGTGAGCACACAGGATGTGTCCGCAGTGGTCATCGGCGCGAAGCCAGCGGGCACGGTGATAGTCACCACGGGAGCGGTGGCCGTTGACGGGCCGCCGTTGTAGGCCGACACGTACAGATCAGTGGCGAGGCCCGGCACCGGTGAACTCTGTGAGAGTCCGGTCACCACTGCGAGATCAGAGCGGACGTCGACGGTTGAGGTTGCCGTGGCTGAGTTATTGGCCGGTGTCGGATCAGTGACCGAGGGGTTCATGGTGGCGGTGCCGGTGAGGGCGAGCGATGCCCCGGAGTCGGTTCGCACCCTGCCGGTGATGACCAGATCGCCGCTGTTGTTGCTGAACGCGCCCCCGGTCACGTCGAGGAAGCCGATGCCGCACTGGATGCTGGTGGTCCCGTTCACCGTGCAGGAGTCGGGAACTCCGGTGAGCTCGTAATTCGCCGGGATGGGGATCTCGAGCAGGACTCCATGGGCGACCGAGGGACCCAGATTGGTGACCTTGAAGCCGAAGGTGGCGATGCCGCCGGGATCGACTGAGGCAGCAACCGCCGATGCGTCTACCGACAGATCAGCAGTGGGGCTGGTGGCATCACTTACGACCTCCGCGTTGTTGCCAGTGTTCGGGTCTGTTGTTGTGCTGGAGACAACGCCGGTGGCGTACATCGTGGCTGACACACCGGCATTGACCACCCCGGAGATGGTCGAAGTTACCGAACCGCCAGAGCTGATGGATCCGAGCGCGCATGTGAATGTGCCAGCGGGGGATTCCACGCAACCCGTTGAGGCGGAGCGGGGAGCGTCGAGTTTCGAGGGATCAATCGTGATGACCGCCTGCGCCCCGGCGGCGACCGACGGACCGTTGTTCGTGGCGGTGAAACTCCAGGTGCCGGTGGTTCCGGGAACGAGCGGAACCGGCGACACGGAACCAACCACGGACAGATCCGCTGCGGGACGTACGACAATGGCTTGGCTGGCGACATTGTTGAGAGCGTTGGGATCAGCGACCGGTCCGGTCACCTGCGCGTTCACGGTGAGCGTGCCGTCAACGGTGGTGCGCAGCAGAAGTCGGAAGATGCTGGTTCCCGGGGTGCCGATGGCGGGTCTCGGACAGGTCAAGACCCGCGCAACGGCAGTGCAGTTGCCGCCGGAGACGAAGTCGAGACCAACGGGGAGTGTGATGGTGGCGGTGCTGCTTGTGGTGGAGGGGCCGTCGTTGCCGACGACAACCGCGATCGAGACATCGGTGCCGGCCAACGGCGAGGCGGGCGACACAGCGGTCAACCCGATTGAGAGGTCGGCCGACGCGGTGACCGTGACCGTGACGTTGGCCTCGTAGGTGCCGCCATTGGCGCTGGCCCGGTAGGTGAAGGTGTCAGTGCCGGTGAAGCCCTCGACCGGTGTGTAACGAATCGAGGTGCCGCCACCGATGATCGATGCGGTTCCATGGGCGGGCGTGGTCGTGCCGGTGATGGTCTTGGCCGTGCCGAGGTCGTTGGCCAGCACCGCGATCGTGGTGGCTGTGGCTTCAGTGGTGTCGGCAGTGTTGGCCACGCCGATCGGCAGCACGTTCACGGTGGAACTGGCACTCGAAGTGTTCCCGGCGATATCGCGCATCGTGTACGTGAATGAGGCTGCGCCGGAGAATCCTGCGGTGGGGGTGAACTGCACCCGGTTACCCACAATGGTGGCGGTGCCGCCTGAGTTGCCATCGATTGACACGAGGCTGAGCCCGGCGCCGACATCGTTGGCGAGCACATCGATCGTGACAGCAGAGCCGGCATTCGTGGCCACCGGGTCGGAACAGGCACCCGCGGTGAATGAGAACTCGATGTCATCGAGCAGATTCCCCGAGTCGGGAGACGCCGTGGTGGTGCCATCGGACTCGAAGGCAAAGCGAGTGGTGGTCTGGCCGGCGGGCACCGTGTAGGTGCCGTTATGGATCGTCCAGCCATTGCGGGCGGTGCCGACGAGGTTCGCTGTGAGTTTCGGACTCGTGTAGGCGAGAGCGGAACCGGGCACGCCGATACGCACCCACATCGACTCGCCATTGCGGATCGTGGCCTTATGGGCAATACGCCACACCATGGTGGAACCAGGAACGGTTGCGATGTCCTGAAAGAGTGTCGCCGGCTTGAGAGCGTTGAGTTCGGCGAACTGCGAACCGCTGAAGGCGTTCACGCCCTGGAACGGCGATCCCCACATCTCGATGATGTTCTCCGCAGCATTTCGCCATTCGAGTCCAGCGGTGGAGGTGTTGACGAGGGTGTAGTTGTTTGCTGCTACTCGTGGAGTTTCGAAGTCGCCGTTGCGCAATCCGATTGTGGTGCCGCAATTGGGCGACTGGGTGGGCGCGGCGCCGGCGGTGGAGTAGGCCCCAACCCCTGCGACTGCGGCGATGAGAAGACCGGCGAGAAGAACCGCAGCTGCTCTGGATGAAACGATTCGGGACATTGTTCGATTCTAGGGGTCAGGACATGCCCGAGCCCGAGATCGAACCTCGATCGAGCACATGACTCCGTGCCCCCGACTGGTCCCAAAAAGGTGCAGAACCAGCTCTGATCAGGCCTCAGTTGAGCGCTGCATCGTGGCGGCCTGGATGAAGATCCCCTCGGCCCTCGCTGTCACCACACCATCGATACTGATTGTGCCCTGAGTGAATACCTTGCGACCCTCGACCCGATCGATCCAGCCCTCGAGAACAAGTTCGGTGTCGATGAACGTGGGCTTCTCATAGCGAACCGACAGCGTGCCGGTGAATCCGCCGAGTCCGTGGCACACATTGGTGGCTCCGAGCAGTTCGTCGAACACCAGGGCGATGATGCCGCCGTGCACCATGCCCGGAGGACCGTTGTAGGTGGCGCCGAGGTTGGCGGTGCCGTGCAGACGTTCGCCGTCGAACTCGAAGCGGGCCATTGGTGAGATGGCATTGAGCGGCCCGACCACGGGGGAGAAAGGAAAGAACTCACTCGGGTTGGTTCCGGCGAGTCCCTGCGGGCCGGTGTTGTCACGACTGCGTGCCCCTTGCATGGGCATGCCGTTCTCGCGATACGGGATGAGCAGATCGGCGGCTTCGGCAGCGAGTGCCGCGGCGCGCTTGAGGATGTTCTCTGGGGCATTGGCGCGACGGATACCAGCGATGAGGCCACGGGTGGCATCGGCCAGATCAGCATGGGCCTCGGGCTCGTCGACAACCCATCCGGGCATCTCGGTGAAGTCGAAGGCGCTCATGCGTTGTACGCCGAGGTCGGATCGGGATCGCTGGCGCCGGGAAGGCCCGGTTCGATGCGACCAGTGAGCCAACCACCGTCGACCACGAGTTCAGTACCGGTGATGTAGGAGGCGTCGTCGCTGGCGAGGAACGCAACAGCGTTGGCGATCTCATTCGGATAGCCGATACGGGCAATGGCCTGATGGGTGTAGGGCACGGTCTCGAGCGCCGGATGGTTGATGGGATTACCCATCACGGTGTTGACGCCACCGGGGTGCACCGAGTTCACCCGGATGCCGTAGCGGCCCCATTCCATCGCCGCCGTCTTCGTCATACCGCGGGTGGCGAATTTGGAGGCGGTGTAGGAGATGAGGCCGTTCTTCGAAGCCATGCCGTCGATCGAGGAGATGTTGACGATCGCGCCGCCGCCGGTCTCGCGCATGGCGGGCATCACGGACTTCATGCCGAGGAAGCAGCCGACCTGATTGATGTTGATGACGGCCATGTACTGCTCGAGCGTGGTGTCCTCGATGGAGGAGGGGCGGATCACGGCGGCGTTATTGACCAGCACGTCGATACGGCCACCGAACTCGACGGCGCTGGTTACGAGTGCAGCCCAGTCGGATTCATTGCTCACGTCGATGTGCACGTAACGGGCGGCGGCGCCGATATCGGCAGCAACAGCTTCACCCTCGGCGTCGAGCACATCACCGATGATCACCTTGGCGCCCTCGGAGGCGAACAGGCGGGCCTCGGCCTCACCCTGTCCCCGGGCCGCACCGGTGACGATCACAACTTTCCCATCGAAACGACCCATGATTCCCTCTCGAAAACGCTGTGCGGAATATGTGACATCGGCTCCGATGTCCGGAGCGACTCTAGGCGAGGTGGTGATGACCTCAGCCCAGGGCGAGCACGACTGCGACCACGATGCCGAAGGTGGCGATCACGGGGCGCAGAACACTGGCGGGTAGGCGGCGGGCCACATGGGATCCGCTCCAGCCGCCGAGCAGGCTCATCGGGGCCATCACGGCCACCATCCACCAGTGCACCGGTCCGAACAGGGCGAACACCACGAGAGCCAGGAGATTGATGACGAGCGATAGAGCACCCTTGAGTGCATTGGTGTGCTGCAGGCTCTTGTTCAGGAACACGCCGAGCACGGCGAGCAGCAGCACGCCGAGGCCACCGCCGAAGTAGGCGCCATAGGCACCGGCGAAGAAGGTCGACAATGCCAGAGCGGTGAAGCTGCGGGTGAAGCCATCGTGCGGGCGACTCAGCACCCAGCGTTGAATGCGCGGTTGCAGCACCAGCAGCACCGAGGCCAGCAGCACCAGGAACGGCACGATCGCGTCGAAGACCTTCGATGAGGTGGCCAGCAGCACTGCTGCGCCGGTGGCGGCGCCGAGCATGGCCACCGGCGCGAGTCTGCGCAGTTCGTGGGTTTCCTCACGAAGTTCGCGCCGGTAGCCGAATGTGCCGCCCACATAACCGGGAAAGATCGACACAGTGTTCGTGACATTGGCACTGAGGCGCGGAAGACCGATCGCAATGAGTGCCGGGAACGACACCAGGGATCCGCCGCCGGCCACGGCGTTGATGCCGCCAGCAAGGAAACCGCCGGCGGCAATGAGCGCGATATCAGCGGCGGTGTTCATCGGCCGAAGCGTAGTGGTGGCCCCTCGCGCCGAAGGTTCCGGCGTCGTACTGTTGGGCCATGCCGACGATCGATGCCAACGGGATCACCATCTATTACGAAGAGTTCGGTGAAGGACCGCCCCTGTTGTTCTTCAACGGTTCGTTCTCCACGCTGGCCACGAGTCGGCCCTTGGTGCAGGTGTTCGGAGCGCACCTGCACACCGTGGCCCATGATCAACGCGGTCTCGGAAAGACCTCGATTCCAACGGGTCCCTACACAATGGCCGAGTACGCCGCCGATGGCCTCGCTGTCATCGATGCGATGGGCTGGGACACCTGTCGTGTTGTCGGCGTCAGCTTCGGTGGCATGGTCGCCCAGGAGTTCGCCGTCACCAATCCCGATCGTGTGGAGCGTCTCGCGCTGCTGTGCACCTCGCCGGGCGGTGCCGGTGGATCGTCGTATCCCATGCATGAACTGCGGGCCATGCCCATCGAGCAACGGGCGAAGGTCGGCATCGAGATCATGGACACCCGCTTCAGCGATGAATGGTTCGCTGAGCATCCGAGCGATCTGGCCCTTGTGTCGGCCATGGGCGACCGACCCTCGCCGGCCGAGGGCAGCGACGCCGCACGTGGAGAGTTCGAACAGGCCAATGCCCGCAGCCATCACGATGTCTGGGATCGCCTCGGAGCGATCAGTTGTCCCACGTTGGTGGCGGCCGGTCGTTACGACGGAATCGCGTCGCTTGCCAACAGCGAAGCGATCGTGTCGCGGGTTCCGAACTCAGAGCTGCGCGTCTACGAGGGTGGTCACGCGTTCTTCGCCCAGGACCCGAACGCATTCGGCGAGATCCTGGACTTCCTCGCCGAGTAGGGGACTGCGCTACTCCGCCGGCATGGCTTGGGCCATGAACTGGTTGAGGTCGAAGTACTCGCGCCACTTGGCGATCTTGTCGCCCTCGAACTCGAAGATGCCCATGACCGGAAGCGAAACCTCGCCCCCGTCGGGCTTCTCGAAGATGTCGACGCGCTCAGTGATGACGACCGGGCCATTGGAGATCAGGGTGTCGATCCGGAACTCCACGATCTTCAGTCCGGCGGTGAAACCATCGATCATCATGCGAATGGCCTCATGGCCCACCATCGGATCGACGGGGATGTTGTGGTAGATCCCATCTTCGGTGAAGAACTCGACCACTCGGTCGAAATCGGCATCGGCCCAGGCCTGGCAGAAGTCACGGACGAGCTGCTCGTAATCGTATGAATCGGACATGGGTCCCCCTCGGTTCATGGCGCTTTTCCGCGCTTGCTGTCGACATCCTGCCAGTTCCGACGATGGGTCCGCGTCGTTGCCTCTACGGTGTTCTCCGCAGGCCCGAACAGGGCGACACGCAGGGGGAGAACCATGGCCGACTTCAGCATCGATCCCGAGTTCGAGGCACACCTCGACTGGATCCGTGAGTTCGTGGCCACCGAGATCGAACCGCTCGACCTGGCCTTCGCCGGCGAGGAGATGGTCTACGACAAATCGAGCCGTCTCTATGCCGAGGTGATCCGTCCACTACAGCAGGTGGTGAAGGATCGTGGTCTGTGGTCCTGTCATCTCACCCCGGAGTACGGCGGGCAGGGATTCGGTCAGGTGCACCTCGCGTACATGAACGAGATCCTCGGTCGCTCCCAGTTCGGACCCACGGTGTTCGGTTCGCAGGCCCCCGATTCCGGCAACGCCGAGATCCTCGCCCACTACGGCACACCGCAGCAGAAGGCCACGTATCTCGAGCCGCTTCTCGACGGTCGTATCTCATCGTGTTATTCGATGACCGAACCGCAGGGTGGTGCGGATCCGTCGATGTTCGCCACCCGGGCGGTGCGCGATGGAGGTGAATGGGTGATCGATGGCGAGAAGTGGTTCTCCTCCTCGATGCGTTTCGCTTCGTTCGTGATCGTGATGGCCATCACCGATCCCGAGGTGTCGGTGTACAAGGGCATGTCGATGTTCCTCGTGCCCACCGGTACACCCGGCCTCGAGATCATTCGCAACGTCGGTGTCGGCGGCGAACCCGAGGGCCATGGTGGTCATGCTTACGTGCGCTACAACGCCGTGCGCGTGCCGATCGACAATCTGCTCGGCGGCGAGGGCAACGCGTTCGCGGTGGCCCAGACCCGTTTGGGCGGCGGACGTCTGCATCACGCAATGCGCACGGTGGGTGCAGTGAGCCGTTGTCTCGACATGTTGTGCGAGCGGGCACTCAGCCGCACCACGCAGGGCGAACTGTTGGCCCGCAAGCAGGCCACCCAGGAGAAGATCGCCGATTCATGGATCGAACTCACGCAGTTCCGTCTGCAGGTGCTGCATGCGGCATGGCGGGTTGATCAGGTGGGTGGGCACGCCGCCCGCAAGGAGATCGCTGGCGTGAAGGTGGCAACACCCAAGGTGTACCGCGAGGCCGTGCTGCGCACCATGCAACTGCATGGTGCGCTCGGTGTGAGCAACGAAATGCCGCTGGCCTCGATGTTGATGGCCTCGGTGGTCATGGGCATCGCCGATGGTCCCACCGAAGTGCATAAGGGCACGTTGGCTCGCGAGGTGCTCAAGGACCATCGCCCCGCTGATGGAGCGTGGCCCAGCGAGCACCTGCCCGATCGTCGGGCCGCCGCTCGCGCTGAGTTCGCCGAACTACTCGAACACGCCGCTGCTGAACATTGAGGAACGAATCACTGAGAGCGGTTGTGGCTCGCGGCCATCACCCGCCGGTCAGTTGAACATTCGGTCAGTCGATCAGTAACCGCCGCCGAGCTTGCGGTGGTCCCAGGAGATGGTGCGCTCGACATCGAGTTTCACGACGACACGCTTGTTGAGCATCATGTCGACAGCCGGCTTCATCTCCTCGGTGTACGGAGCGAAGTAGCGACTGAACACACTCACACCCAGCTCGAAGACGCGATCGGGATCCTCGACGATCTCAGCCTTGCCGATGAGGGTGACGCCTCGGAGGGTCTCGTAGGTCTCCCCGTCCTCGACCAGCATGGTGAGGTTCGGGTTGCGGCGCAGGTTCATGACCTTCTGGGCCTTGGCCTTGCTCTCAATGGCCACGCAGCCCTCGAGGAAGCCATACCACATGGCGATCGAATGGATGCTGCCGTCCTTGTTGATCGTCGACATGGTCATGGATCGACGGCCGAGCAGGAACTCGTCGATCTCCTCTTGGGACATCACGATCTTTCCCCGCTGCTTCACGCCGTCACGTGTAGTTTCGTCAGGCATTGGTCCCCCTTGGGTTGTTACGAACCTCGGCACCGTAACACCGGCGATGGAGCAGTTCGATCCCGATCGGCCGTTCTCGCCGACGCATCCGCCTGTCACGGCATAGTGTTCGCCCGTTCGATTTCGATCAAGGGGAGAACCATGGATTCAGTGGAAGCGGCGAAGGCGACATCCCGCGCCATCAATGAGTTGGGCGGCGCGTTCATGACCGCCGGCAGCACCTTCGCCCGGGGCGGGGAGCTGGGTTTCGGTGGCCTGGATTTCTATGTCCTCGGTCGCGGCGGCGTGCTGGGTGACACCACTGCCGAGGTCGTCACCTCCGCGTTCATCGTCTGGAACCCCGAGGCGATTGCCACCCAGTGGGAGTCGGGTCGAGCCGTCATGTCACCGGCCGAGGCCGCCAACGAATGGGCGGCGGTCTGCGCATCCTTCGGTGAGGCCAACCTTCCCGACTTCGAGGGCTACGCACGGCTCAATGAACTGATGGCTGCAGTTGTTGTCGGCGCGTCGCCGGCCTGCGCCGCGCTGTTCGCCGGTTGGCGCACGCTCCCGACACCCGGAGCCGATGCCCCCAAGGCACTGGCCCAGCATCTGCTCAACTCGCTGCGCGAACTGCGCGGCGGACTGCATGGTGGCGCGCTGCTCGCCAATGGTCTCACCCCGCTCGAGGCAGTGGCATTCAGTTCGCCCTATATGGCGGGGATTTTCGGATGGGATGCCGAGACACTTCCCGACGGTGCCGCCTTCAAGGAACGTTGGAAGGCGGCCGAGGCCGCGACCAACGTGGCCATGGGTGTGCCGCTCAGCGTGCTCAACGAAACCGAACTCGCCGAATTCGTCGAACTCACCACTGCACTGCACGCTGCGGTGCAGGCAGCCAAGGAGGCCTGATCATGGACGCACGTGAAGTGCTCTACACAACCCGCGCCATGCGACGGGTGAAGTCCGATCCCATTCCGATGGACATTCAGGAACGCATCATGGACGCCGCCGTGCGCGCCCCCAGTGGCGGCAATGCGCAGAACTGGCGCTTCATGCTCGTTGACGATCCCGCGGTCATCGCTCAGATCGGCCCGATCTATCGCGCCGCCATGACCCTTCTGTGGGGATCTGTCTACGCCGAGCGCGTCGCTGCTGCTGAAGCCGACCCCGAGTCGCCCGATTCGAAGGCGTTCCTGCGGGTGCAGAAGTCGGCGCAGTGGTTGGCCGACAACTTCGAGAAGGTGCCGCTGTATCTGTTCGGGTTCACCCAGAACGACACCAGTGGTTCCTCGATCTACCCGGCCCTGTGGAGCGCACAGCTCGCCGCGCGAGTCGAGGGCATCGGTGCGTCGCTCACCCAGGTGCTCGCGTTCCAGCACGACGATGTGTTGAACATCCTCGGCATCCCGACGGATGAGGGCTGGTACATGGCTGGCTGTGTGTCGTTGGGTTACCCCACCGGCAAGTGGGGCGTTGCCTCACGACAACAGGCCCACGAGGTGTCGTTCCGCAACCAGTGGGGTTCGCCTCTGGGCTTTGAAACCCCCGAACCCCTCTGGCCCTAGGCGCTGGTTCCTCGCCGATGCAGCTACTCGGCCTCGTTGGCCGGGGCCCAATGCGTGCGCAGGTCGGCGAGCCAATCGGGGAAGTCGACCGGGGGGTCGGGCAGGGGAGTGACCCCGTGCTCCTCG
>CAEMXZ010000033.1_pt1 | contig 20579 bp, 21 predicted proteins | sample 7263481 | NCBI WGS metagenome assembly CAEMXZ01 (sample SAMEA6813769, study PRJEB35770) | uncultured Microthrixaceae bacterium | biome: Freshwater; feature: Freshwater reservoir; material: water | place: Czech Republic | collected 2017-04-14 | depth 0.5m m
CCAGCACCGAAACTGGAGGATCCCTGCGATGAGCATGCCCTTCTATGTCGCTCCCGAACAGGTCATGAAAGACAGGGCGGATTACGCACGCAAGGGCATTGCCCGCGGACGGTCCCTCGTGGCACTGGTCTATGCCGAAGGGATCCTGCTGTGTGCCGAAAATCCGTCGGCCACACTACGCAAGATCAGTGAGATCTATGACCGGATCGCCTTCGCCGGCGTCGGGAAGTACAACGAATTCGATCAGATGCGTATTGCAGGGGTTCGAGCAGCTGACCTCAAGGGGTACACCTACAGCCGTGAGGACGTTGACGCGAGGAGCCTCGCGAACAACTATGCCCAGATTCTCGGGCAGGTATTCACCCATGAGATGAAGCCGATGGAAGTGGAGATCCTCGTTGCCGAGGTGACCTCACGACCTGAAGAGGACCAGTTGTTCCATATCCTTTACGACGGAACCGTCATGGACGAGGAGAGGTTTTCGGTGCTCGGAGGGGAGAACGAGGAAATTTCCTCCCGACTGTCGGAAAGTTTCGTGCCAAACCTCGATCTGACCTCAGCCCTGCGAATTGCGGTTCGTGCGTTGGCGGGCGACGACCGAGATCTGACCGCCACCGACCTTGAGGTTGCAGTGCTCGAACGCACTGCCGAGCGCAGAGCGTTCCGCCGGCTCGAGCGGGCAGAACTGCCGTCGCTACTCGCCGACGGTGCCTGAGTCCGGGATGCGGCGCCTCGCAATCTCCGATCGAACGCTCTCCCGATAGCTTTCCGGCATGGAGCGAAGGATCTACGGCCTCGAAAACGAGTACGGCGTTACCTGCACGCTCAGGGGTCAGCGTCGCCTCAGCCCTGACGAGGTGGCTCGGTATCTGTTTCGACGAGTCGTCTCTTGGGGCAGGAGCTCGAACGTCTTCCTCGCCAATGGTTCACGGTTGTATCTCGACGTTGGCTCCCATCCTGAATATGCCACCCCCGAATGTGACTCCATCCACGAGCTCGTGGTGCATGACAAGGCAGGGGAGAGGATCCTCGAATCACTTCTCACTGGAGCTGAGGAGCGCCTGGCCGAAGAGGGCATCAATGGAGACATCTACCTGTTCAAGAACAACACGGATTCAGCTGGTAACTCCTACGGGTGTCACGAGAACTACCTGACATCTCGGATCGATGAGTTCTCGCACTATTCCGATGCTCTCATTCCGTTTCTCGTCACACGTCAGATCTACGCCGGTTCCGGGAAGGTGCTGCAGACCGCACGAGGCGCAAAGTTCTGCATCAGTCAGCGTGCAGAGCACATATGGGAAGGCGTCTCCTCGGCGACCACCCGCAGCCGTCCGATCATCAACACCCGCGATGAGCCTCATGCCGACGCCGATCAGTACCGACGACTACATGTCATCGTTGGCGACTCGAATATGAGTGAATACGCAACCTTCCTGAAGGTTGGAGCTACCTCGATTCTTCTGCGGATGCTCGAGGAGCCCAACGTGGTGCTCCGAGACATGTCGCTGGAGAATCCGATCCGGGCGATCCGGGAGATCAGTCACGACATCACCTGCACCCGCAAGGTCCGACTCGCCACTGGTCGGGAGGCCACAGCTCTTGAGATCCAATCGGAGTATCTGAACCGAGCGCTTCGCTATGCCGAGCGCCGCGACCTTTCTCCTCTCGAGAAACAAGCTTTGATGATGTGGGAGCGGGCGCTCACCCAGATCGAGACTGATCCTCTGGGCCAGGATAGGGAAGCCGACTGGGTCATCAAACACAACCTCGTAGAGTCCTACCGTCAGCGACACGATCTGGCGCTCACCGATCCTCGAGTCGCCCTTCTCGATCTCCAGTACCACGACATCCGGCGCGATCGTGGAATCTTCTACAAACTGCAGCAGCGCGGAATGGTCGAGCGCATTTGTGATGATCAGGAGATCGACGAAGCAATGGAGATCCCTCCGCAGACCACCCGGGCGCGGCTGCGCGGCGAATTCATACGTGTCGCAAAGGAACGCAAACGCGATTACACGGTCGACTGGGTGCACCTCAAACTCAATGATCAGACACAGCGAACCGTGCTTTGTAAAGACCCCTTCCGTTCTCATGACGAACGTGTCGAGAACCTGATTGCCTCCCTCTAGGAATCAATGGCTGCCACTGCTGACAAATTCGAACGGATGATGAATCTCCTCGCAGCGCTCCTCAACGCAGAGCGTCCGATCTCAGCTGAACAGATTCAGGAGCGGGTCGCCGGCTACGCCTCGGAGAAGGAAGCATTTCGACGCACGTTCGAGCGCGACAAGGATGAACTGAGAAGTCTCGGAGTGCCCATCGAGGTCGGTCCGATCCCCGGGACCTTCCCGGAGTTGGAGGGGTACATCGTCGACCGTCGTACCTATGAACTGCCAGACCTCGACCTCGCTCCTGACGAGATCGCCGCACTCCATCTCGCCCTACGCGCTGTAAGCGTTGGAGGGTCGTCGGTCGAGGACGGAACCACCGCTGCTGCGCTCTGGCGTCTCGGCGGAGTCGCCGAAGGCTCGACGTCGTCCGATGAGCAGCACCTCGCCGCCATTCCTGTCGACGGTCGTCAGACAATTCTGTTCCGAGCTGTTCTTGAGCGACGCGTGTGCCGATTCACCTATTCGAACGCTGGATCATCCACCGACCGCTCTGTCGAACCCTGGCGAGTTGGCTACGAACGCGGACACTGGTATCTCACCGGATTCGATAGGGATCGGGAGGCTGCCCGAAATTTCCGGCTCGATCGAATGGGCGAGAAGCTTGACATCGGCGAGCCAAACACCTTCGAGGGCCCAGCGCCTGAGATTCCAGAGAGTGACTACCGCCCTTGGGACGACGGTGGTCCCGAACAACTCAGGGCGCTCGTGAGGTTCGACCCGGAGCAGGCTCAGTGGGCGCTCGACGCCCTGGGCCCGAACACGCTGCGCACCATCGAGGCCGATGGTTCCCATCTTTTCGATGTTCCTGTCACCGCGTGGGCACCGTTTCGCTCCTTCCTTCTTGGATTTCTCGATCACGCCGAGCTTCTTGAGCCCCCTGAACTGCGATCCGAACTCGTGAACTGGCTGCAGCGATACGCCGTGGAGGACGTCCGATGAGTCAGAAGCTCACCGCTCGGGAGACCCTGGAACGGGCACTCGCGATCGTTCCATGGATCGCGTCGCAGGGCGGTACGGCTTCGGTCGAGGAGGTGTGCCGGCGATTCGACCTCGAGATCGAGCAGCTCAGCAGTTGCCTCGCCACAGTCTCGATGGTTGGGGTGTACCCGTATACGCCAGACGCATTGCTCGAAGCGTTTGTCGAGCCCGATCATGTCTACGTCAACCTTCCCGACTATTTCCGACGACCCCTGCGACTCACGCCCACGCAGACTTTCGGACTCATCGCTGCTGGCCGAGCGCTGCTCTCGGTTCCAGGTGCGGACACCGAAGGCCCACTTGCCCGAGCCCTCGGCAAGCTCATCGCTATGAGCGGAGCTGAGACCGCGGTTGTGATCGACATCGACACCGCTCCGAGCAAGCTCCTCGTTGCTTTGCAGCGTGCGGCGGCCGAGCGTCGACAGGTCGAGATTGAGTACTACACATTCGCGCGTGACGTCTGGAGCACCCGGATCGTTGATCCATGGAGGGTGCAGGCCCTCGACGGAAATTGGTACCTCGAAGCGTTCTGCCACAAGGCTGACGCCCCGAGGGTCTTCCGGGTTGATCGAGTGCGGGCGATTTCGACCATCGAAGCCACATTCACGGCGCCCGAGGATCTGCCGCCCCTCGACGTCTTCCCGGGCGATGCCGAACTGCCACGGATAACGTTGGATCTCACGCCAGCAGGAGCATGGGTGGCAACCCAATACCCGGTCGAGTCATCAGAGTCACTCGATGACGGCACCACCCGGGTCGTCCTCGCCATCACCGCCGGTGCGTGGCTCGAACGGCTGCTTCTGCGCCTCGGCGACGATGCAACCGTTGTCCGCGCGAGTCCCGGGATCGAGGCCACGAGAGCGACCGGTGCCCGGAGAGTTCTTCAGCGATACCTGAAGTAGCCTCAACGTACGTGCGTGCCGACAGCAAGAAACTTCCATGAACTCTTCAATCTCCGATGATTTCGATTCCCCGGCGGCGCCGGAAGACTTCACCCTTGATCTGGGCACTCTTCTCCCAAAGAATGACCCCACGCCCAGCCCGGGACGACTTGAGCGACTGTTTGGCAGGACCGGAGCCACCATCGTGGAGTGGGCGAGCGTCATCGCCGGAGCGATCGTCCTCGCACTTGTCGTCAAGGTGTTCTTGCTGCAGGCCTTCTATATTCCGTCCCCTTCGATGTACCCCACGCTCAAGGTTGGCGACCGTGTTCTGGTCAACAAGCTCAGCTACCACCTCCACGATGTGAACAGAGGCGACGTTGTTGTCTTCGAGCGGCCTGCCTCCGAAGCGTCCTCGACCATTCCTGATCTCATCAAACGCGTGGTCGGACTCCCCGGTGATTCCGTCACCTTTCAGGGCGGACATGTCTTCATCAATGGCGAGCAGCTCGAGGAGCCGTACCTGCCCCCCGGCGTCACCTCAACCGCTGAGTTCGCTCCCAACCGATGCACCGTCGAAGCCCCATGTCTTGTTCCTCAGGGCGATGTCTGGGTGATGGGCGATAATCGCAATGATTCGAAGGACAGTCGCTACTTCGGTCCGATCGACCAGCGCACGATCGTCGGGCGTGCGTTCGTCGTTGTTTGGCCCTTCAATCGAGTGGCTTGGCTCTAGAGACGAGCGAGAGCCGTCAGCATCCTGTCGACATGATCGCTGAACACACCGTCGATACCGGAGTCGAGGAGTTCAGCAAGAATCCGATCGAACTGGGCATCCCATCCGAATGCAAGCATCCCGAAGCGATGCACGAGGGCGATGTGGCCTCCGCTCCATTCACTGTGGTGGAGGTTGATGACCTCGATGCCCAGCGCCGCAGATGCAGCCACATGCCGTTCGAAGCTGCCATCCATATGTTTCACGCGTGTTGATTCAACGAGATGCACCTTCGGCGAGAGCTCTCGCCAGGACGCAACCAATTCGCGATCCGGATGACAAAGCCACAGCCGATCCTCGGCGCCGACATCACGAGCGCAAGCTACGACCTCTGCCGCTGCCGCCGGGTCCTTGATATCGAGGGAGAGATCAACGCCCGCCCCAATCGCTGAGAAGAGTTCGGCCAGACCCGGAATGTGGTCCGGGAGTTCAGAGCGTGTACAGGCCCCGATTGGACGGCGCCTGAGACGCCCGCCCACCGCGCCGTCGTGATCGAGGACCGCCACTCCATCCGAGGTGATCCAGACGTCACTTTCAAGACCGTCGGCTCCGAGGCGCAACGCGAGACGGAACGACTCCATGGTGTTGTCGGGCGCCAGAGATCGCGCACCACGATGTGCGAACCCGATCGGGTCGCGAGCTGAAGGCAGTCTTGTCACTGTCAGAGCATGACTCACCTCGCTGCTTGCCGGCCAACCCTCTTCGTCGCCGACACGGCTCGCCGACACCGGCCGGTTAACATGAGCGGATGTTCAATGTCGGAGGAGGAGAAATCATCGTCATACTCCTCCTCGCCCTGCTCGTGCTTGGACCGGACAAGCTTCCATCCACCGCCAAGAAGATGGGAAAGTTCCTGCACGAGTTCCGACGCATGACCTCTGGGTTCGAACAGGAAGTCCGAAAGGCGATGGATCTCGGCGATCTCGGGCTCAAAGGCGGAGGGAGTTCCACCTCGGGGGATGCCATCCACCGGGCCTCGAATGGTCCGAATCTGGTCGGTCCTCGTTCCACCAGTGGCGACGATCAATCCTCTCCTGCTGAGACACCGACCATCTCACCCTCGAAGAAGGCTTTCGTCGCCGATCTCTCCGACCGCCCCATGAATGACGGCGAGTCTCCCGCGACATGAGTGTGAGCGAGCAATCCGCCAGCGCAACGACCGGCGGGCACATGAGCATCTGGGAACACATCGGAGAGCTTCGTTCCCGATTGATCCGAGTGATGATCTCCGTCGTCGTTGGGGCTCTAGCGGGTTGGTTCCTGTATCCGTACGTGCTCAACTTCCTGCAGCACCCCTTCTGTGAAGTGCAACCCACCTGCCAGTTCATCGCCACCGAACCGCTCCAGGCCTTCGGGCTGCGGATCAAAATGAGCATGTATATCGGCGTCGCTTTCGCCATGCCGGTGATCCTCTGGCAGGTATGGAGATTCGTCACACCAGCCCTGTACTCCCATGAGAAGAAGTACGCGATCCCGTTCATGGTGAGCGCACTCACACTGTTCGCGATGGGAGCTGCGGTTGCCTATTTCACCTTGAACCCGACTCTCCAGTTCCTGACGACTATTGGCGGTAGCGACATCACGCCGTTCTACACCGCGGAAAGTTACGTCACTCTGATCGTCTGGATGATGCTTGCGTTCGGGGTTGGCTTCGAGTTCCCGGTCGTGCTCGTCGCGCTCCAACTCACGAACGTCCTCACCCCGCGACGTCTCATGCAGTGGTGGCGGATGGCGATCGTGCTTGTCGCCGTCATTGCCGCAGTGATCACTCCCAGTGGAGATCCGTTCTCCATGATGGCACTCGGCATCCCCATGGTGATGCTGTACTTCATGTCCGCAGGGGTTGGCGCAGTTCTTCTTGCTCTCCGCCGCCGGCGCCACCGACGAGCACAATCACAAGCATCGTGAGCAACCACTCAATCACTCGTGTCGGTGTGAGTCGTAACCTCACTTCGTGATCCCAGAACAGCAGGATTTCGAGCTCGATGCGTTTCAAGTTGAGGCGATTCGCTCGGTCGATGCCGGGCGCTCCGTGCTTGTCAGCGCGCCCACTGGTTCTGGAAAGACCATCGTTGCGGAGCATGCGGTTGAGGTGGCGCTCGCGTCTTCAACACGCGCGTTTTACACAACACCGATCAAAGCGCTGTCGAACCAGAAATACCATGACCTTGTCTCGATTCACGGGGCAGATCGGGTTGGCCTCCTGACCGGTGATACATCGATCAACGGAGATGCCCCGGTCGTCGTCATGACCACAGAAGTTCTCCGCAACATGATCCACACCCGTTCCCACGGGCTTCATGGTCTCAGCTGGGTGATTCTTGATGAGGTCCATTATCTCCAGGATGCCTACCGAGGATCAGTGTGGGAAGAAATCATCATCCATCTGCCTCGCACGGTTCGACTCGTGTGTCTCTCAGCGACAGTGTCCAACGCACCCGAGCTTGCCGCATGGATTGAGGCGGTCCGAGGGTCGACTGACGTAGTCGTTGAGACCAAACGACCAGTGACTCTCGATAACTGGTTCCTTGCCGATGATCGACAGACCGGCGAATTGGTTCTGATCGAAACACTCCTTGACGGCGAGCCGAATCCTGACGGTCATCGTTTCGATAGCGACCAGCGGGATGTGCCACGCAACACGCGGGGCGGTCGACCCCAACGTCGGTGGGCAACCCCGAGCAGAACAAGCGTCATCGAGTTGCTCGCCGAACGAAACATGCTTCCCGCGTTGTACTTCATCTTCAGCCGGGCGGCCTGCGATGATGCGGTCCGCTCGTGTATGCGATCCGGTCTTTCCTTCACTACGGCACAGGAGCGAGTTCGCATCCGAGAGATCGCCGAGCACCACGTGGCCAACCTGACCGATGACGATCTCCGGGTTCTCGAGTACGACCGGTGGTTGAGCGCGCTGGAGTCAGGCGTGGCGGCTCACCACGCTGGGATGGTCCCACCCTTCAAAGAGGCCGTCGAGAAATGCTTCATCGCCGGGCTGGTGCGGGTTGTGTTCGCCACTGAGACATTGGCGCTCGGCATCAACATGCCGGCTCGCTCGGTCGTGATCGAGAAGCTCACGAAGTACACGGGTGACGGCCATGATTTCCTCACCGCTGCGCAATTCACGCAGCTCACCGGTCGCGCTGGCCGGCGGGGAATCGATTCGCATGGCCACGCCGTTGTGCTGTGGTCACCGTTCGTCACCTTTCAGGATTCGGCTCGCCTCGTCGCCAGTCGGAGCTTCCGACTCACCAGCTCCTTCCGGCCCACCTACAACATTGCCGCGAACCTCGTACGCCGATACTCGGCTGAGGAAGCACACCGATTGCTCTCGATGAGCTTCGCTCAGTTCCAGGCCGACGCTGACATCGTTCGTCTGGAATCACATCTCACCACCCGGCGCGAGACCCTGGAGTCTCTTGAGGCCGAAGCCCGATGTGAACACGGGGACGTACTCGAGTACCGACGTCTGCTCGACAAGGGACGCGGGACGAAGGCTGGAGAGGGTGGATCTGGAGGCGGGGGGAGCAGTATCGAGCAGGCCCTGCGTCGGGTGAAGCCGGGCGATGTCCTTCTTGTCGATCACCTCGACGAACTTGTTGCTGTCCTCTCCGTTTCTCAACGGCGTGGAGGCGCCACCCGCCTACGAGCGATCAGCGGTCGCCGTCAACTACTGACCATCGGCGCTGCGGACCTCAGCGAGCCACCCGACATCGTTGGAGCGGTCGTGCTGCCGGTTCCCTTCACGCCATCGAAGACTTCATTTCAGAAGCAGGTCGTCGCCGGTCTCACTCGCGTAAGCACGGGACGTCCACGCAAACGATCGTCTGACGGTGGGAAGGGATCTGGTCCTCGGATCGACACCCATCCTGTGCACGGATGCCCGCAGCGTGATGTCCATCTCCGGGCGCTGCGACGGGCGACAAGAGTCGTCGAGGAACTGCGGGGTACCGAGGACCGGATTCGCAACAGGGCGGATTCTCTCGCCGATGTTTTCGACCGTGTGCTGCAGGTACTCGAGGAGTGGGGTCACCTCGACGGCTGGGCTCTGAGTGAGAAGGGTGAGCAGTTGGTGAGAATCTTTCACGAATGCGATCTGCTGATCGCTGAAGCCCTCGTGGCGGGCCACTTCGATGACATCGACGCGCCGACCGTGGCCGGCCTTGCCTCCAGTTTCATCTATGAGCACCGGAACTCGGCGCCCGAAATCGCAAAATGGTTTCCGAACCGGGCCATTGCTGGTCGAGCGGACGCAATCGCAGATATCGCCGTTGCCATCAACGGAACCGAACGCAGGCTCGGCCTACCACCGTCCCGACAGCCGGATGCAACCTTCTTCCCCCTTGCTCACGCCTGGTCGAGCGGAGAATCCTTTGATCGGATCCTCGATGACGACGATCTCTCGGGCGGCGATTTCGTTCGCACGATCAAGCAGCTGATCGATCTTCTGCGACAAATGGGCGACGCGGCACCTCTTGAGTCCACCGCTGCAGCTGCCCGGAGTGCCGCGGAATCGCTCTTCCGTGGAGTCGTATCTGCGTCTGCACCTGCGCCGATCAGCAGCGATGCACGCGGCCCCGGCGACCCAGCGATCACGGGTGCAGCGGTGGTTCCTGATGGGGGAGCGGAAGAGGAGTGATCCGGCCCGGCGATCCCTACGGTGAACTGGCGTCACCATCCGCCGCAGCCATCGAGGTGAGTTCGGATGCTGAAGCAAGCCGCAGGCTCGCACAGGCACGTCAGTCCGGTCAGCCGCTTCCGGAACTTCTTCTGCGCGGTGGCGACCTGCACCGGACACTGGGCGGCGGGGCCGCAACGCCGTCTCCCAGTCGGTCGGATGCCACCCACGGACTGAGGGTTCCTGTCGATCTGGGGATCCTCAGGAACGGTGACGACGAGTGGCTGTTCGTTGCCCATGCAGTACTGCGCCGTGCGCTCTGGTCAGGCCCATTCATCGTGGCCATGAACGCGCAATGGTGTGGCGATCTTGACCTCGGGCCTCGATCACATCCCGCTGACGGTCTCCTGGATCTCACGGAAGGCAGGTTGGACATTCGTCAGCGATTCACCGCTCGATCACGCGCTCGATCTGGTAGCCATCTGCCCCATCCCGGCCTGCGCACGCGCCGGTGTACGGCATTGGAAATTGAACTCGATGGCAAGGTCACCGCTCACATCGATGGTCGCCGAAGGGTCACCCTGTCGAGTGCGAGCTTCGCTGTTGAGCCCCAAGCGTTCATCGCCTATATCTGATCAGGGCACTCGGGCTCACCCAGCCCTCGGGCGATAGCGTTGAGACATGGACGCAGAATCGCTCAAAGAAGCAATGTGTATGCATATCGATGCGATCACTCCTGAACTACTTGCGATCTCGCATGACCTTCATGCTCACCCCGAGGAAAAGTTCGAGGAGCATCGAGCCCACGATCGCCTGTGCACCGCCATCGAACAGGCCGGCCTTGCAGTTGAGCGACATGCGTTCGAACTACCAACCGCATTCCGTTCACGAACCGGTTCCACAGGCCCGGACATCGCCGTGCTGCTCGAATACGACGCCCTTCCCGGACTCGGACACGCATGTGGACACAACATCATCGCAGCGGCAGGACTTGGTGCCGGAATGGCGGCAGCGGCATTGGCCTCAACCGCTGGTGGACGAGTCACGATGCTGGGCACACCAGCCGAGGAGGGCGGTGGGGGCAAGGTGTTCATGATCGACCGAGGAGCCCTCGAGGGGATCGACGCGGCGATGATGGTTCACCCCGCTGACAGCGATCTCACCACGATGAATGCGATCGCTTATCACGGGCTCGATGCCGTTTACACCGGACAAGCCGCCCACGCCGCGGCTCACCCATGGCAAGGAAGGAACGCCCTCGACGCCGCAGTGCTGGGCTATATGAATATTGCGGCTCTACGCCAGCACATCGCTCCCACAGAGCGAATCCACGGGATCTTCACAGATGGAGGCGATCGACCGAACATCGTTCCCGCAAGGGCAGCGATGAACTGGTACGTGCGAGCCGCCGACGTTGATGCCCTCCAACGACTCAAGCCTCGGGTCGTCGCAGCGCTTGAAGCGGGGGCGTCTGCAGCTGGGTGTGAGGTTGCGATCACTTGGCGCGATCCGGTGTACGCCAATCTCGTCGATAGCAGCGTGATCACCGATCTCTACGTGGAGAATGCCCGACGGCTCGGACGCAGCGTGGTTCCGCCCGATGGGTCCTCGGCGGTGGTCGGATCGACGGATATGGGCAACGTGAGCCATATCGTTCCGAGCATCCATCCAATGATCGCGGTCGCACCTCCGGGAGTAGGAATCCATACACCTGAATTCGAGATCCATGCCGGCTCGTCGTCGGGGGACCAGGCGGTCATCGATGGCGCCAAAGCGATGGCTATGACGATCGCCGACCTTTGGGCCTCTGAAAGTGCCCTTGCTGCGGCCAAACGGGACTTTATTGCGCACTAGGGGAGCGGTTCTGTGACTATCCGCGAGGATCGCCCATGCAACCCGTACCATCGCCCCTCGTGAGTGTGTATGTCGCCGAGGAGTTCAATGCCGAAGAGGCCGACATTCTCCGGAGGTATTTCACGAACCTCTACGGTCCGGTGTTCGCCCTCGTCAATCTTCCCGAGGTCGTGAAGGGCGCTCTTTTCGCTCGGTACTCCCGGTCTCCCAAGAGTCTGCGCCGGCTTTTCCTCGACGAGTTCGTGGGTGAACTCGACATCTCGGGAGATGCCGGGATCGATGCCACTGTCGGCCTCAGGAGGGCTGAAGAACTCTATGACAAGGTCTTCTTCGAGTACGGCGATGACTCCGTTGCCCAATTGGGCGGCGTGCACCTCGCGTGTGAGCAGGCTTCGAATCTTCTCACGAAGATCCTCGAATGGGGTCGGCTCATGGCCTACCTCGAACAGTCCACTCGCTATATCGCCTATGACGCGCGTATCGGTGGCCGCTATCGCTTCCATCGACCGCCTGAGGTGCTCCAGTCAGCGCTCGGCACCCGCTACGTCGGCGAGATGGACCGAATGTTCGACACCTACGCCGAGCTGCTTCCTGCTGTGGTCGATCATTTCCGGGAGACCATCCCCAAGGAAGCCGGGGATAGCGATTTCGTCTATCGGCAAGCGATCAGGGCGAAAGCCTTCGATTCAATCCGCGGCTTGCTTCCTGCCGCATCCCTCTCGAATGTCGGAATCTATGGGACCGGCCAGGGCTACGAACAGTTGCTCCTCCGAATGCGCTCGCATCCGCTTCCAGAGGCACGGAGCTACGCCGATCTGATGCTCTCGGAACTGCGAAAGGTCATTCCGTCCTTTCTGAAGCGGGTTGATCTCGACCAGCGGGGCGTGGCATGGAGCAACTACTTCGAAAACAGCCGGAACGCGATGGACGACATCGCGGGTCGGTTGTTTCCAGCCGGCACTCCGATCGACCCGGCGCCGGTGGTGACGCTCGTCGACTTCGATCCTGAAGCCGAGGTGAAGCTCGTCGCCAGCGCGCTCTACCCCCATCTCTCACTCCCCGAAACGCAGATCGAGGAGCAGGTGAGACGAATGACCACCACCGAACGTCTGGCCGTCCTCAGGGCGTACGAGGGGGAGCGAAGCAACCGACGACACAAGCCCGGGCGTGCGCTCGAACGTCCAGGATACCGATTCGATGTGCTCGCCGACTACGGGGCGTTCCGCGACCTGCAGCGCCATCGCATGCTCACTATCGACTGGCAGCGGCTCTCACCGATCCACGGCTATACCAAGCCAGAGGCGGTCGACGAAGCCGGCGTCGGCCCCCTCTTCGATGATGCCATGGCCCGATCAGCGGCGCTCCACGACGCCATGCTCGCTGATTTCCCTGCTCAGGCCTCCTACGCAGTCGCTCTGGCATACCGGGTCCGGTTCTCGATGGATATGAATGCGCGAGAGGCGATGCACCTCATTGAACTGCGCACGACGCCGCAGGGCCATCCTGCGTATCGGATCGTTGGCCAGGAAATGCATCGGCTCATAGGAGAGCAGGCCGGCCATCACGCCATCGCCGAGATGATGCGATTCGTCGACCAGAGTTCCGAACCGGAACTTGAACGCCTGCAGGCGGAGCGTCGAGCTGAGAGCCGGCGGCTCGGTTCCTGACCCTTTCTGCAGCATTTGCGTGGATTTCCGCGTGAAGCGGTAGAAACCACTACTTCATTCGTGCCTATGATCCGCCCACGACATCGGAACACGATGTCCGACCGAGCTCCGTACCACCCGCAAGGAACCCATGGCTGACAAACCCACCGACGACGAGGATTTCGAAATCGAAGGAGATCTCGAGATCGAGATCGATCTGGATCTCGACGCCGACGATGACGTACTCGAAGATGTTCTCGATGATGCGCTCGTTGATGAAACTCTTGAAGCTGATGTTGTCGACACCGAGGTCGACGATGAGGACGACCCCACACTTCCAGCGCGACCGAAGCGTGAGGACGAGGACGACGACGAGGACGAGGTTGATCCCGACGACGTCGAGGCCGATCTCGATGCGATCCTGAAGGACCGCATCGCCGCAGCTGACGACGACGACGAAGAGGACGACGACGTCGTTCCCGAGACCCGTTCGGCCACTGACCTAGCCGAAGGGGTCACTCCGAAGAAGGCCAACGAGTTCACATGCACCGGATGCTTCCTGCTCGTGAACCGCGGACAGTTCGGTCCTGAGGGGGCTCTGCACTGCCCCGTTGGTGAGGCCGTGTGTCCCGCCATCGAGCAGCTTGAGTCCTCTCCGCCGGTGGTGAAGGTCGCAACGGCAAAAGCCAATCCACCAGCCAAATCATCTCCGGCGAAGGCAGCGGCTCCGGCGAAGAAAGCTGCCGCCGCGAAGAAGGCTGCTCCGGTCAAGAAAGCATCGCCTAGGAAGAAGTCCTGAAGTGACTGAGAAGAGCGAGCAGCCAGATCCGATCGAATCCCTGCTTGACCTCCTCGTCTACGCCCCGTTGGGATTAGTCACGCAACTCGATGAGCTTCTCCCGGGTCTGATCGAGCGCGGACGTTCTCAGGCAGTGATGGCACGAACAATCGGTGAGTTTGCGGTTCGTGCTGGAAGTGAGAAGGTGCAGGGCCAGGCTGAGGGTGCTCAGAAGCAGGTGGAGTCAATCCTGCGTTCCCTGCTGGATCTTGCCGCTTCTAGATTCGCCGCGGAGCCCGTAGAGCCCGCAGACGAGAATGTGGCGACAACGAGCAGTGAACAGGTTCATGAGGAATCTCGCGTCCTGCCGATCGAGGATTACGAGACTCGCAAAGCCGCTGAAATTGTGCCGATGCTCTCGAGCCTCACCCCCGACCAACGAGCGGTCATTGCCGAACACGAAGCAGCGACACGCAAACGCCGCACCATCCTCAATCGCATCCAGCAACTCGAGGCCGACGGAACCCGATGAGCGACTGCATCGCCAGATCAGCCGGTGAGGCCGATGTTGGAGTGCTCGCCGAACTGGTCCGCAGTTGCATTGCAGAGCTTCGGACCCAACGCGGTGGAGAACTCTGGGCGATCACCGGGGCTCGTGCGGAACCGGTCGAGGATTCACTGGCCTCAGCAGTCTCGGCTGCAGAAGTCCTCGTACTTTGCGGCGACTACGTCGGCGTAACCGTCGGCTACGCAGTGGCAGTGCTTGTCCCGACCACCGATGGCAGACGCATCGCACGGGTCACCGATCTCTTCACACTCCCAGATGCTCGACATGTTGGCGTGGGGGAGTCGATGATGGACGAATGCGTTGCATGGGCTCGAATGAACCACGCTGTTGCCATCGATGCCGCCGTATTACCCGGAACCCGCGATTCCAAGAACTTTTTCGAAGGCTTCGGGCTCACCGCCAGAGAACTGACGGTGAGCCTCGCGCTCTGAGCGGTCCTGGTCGGTCAGCGACCCTTCCACTGGGGGGCACGCTTCTCGATGAATGCGGTGAGACCCTCGGAAGTGTCCTCCGATGAGAGTACCCGTCCGAACGCCTCACCAGTGATGCGCTGAAGCGTGGCTTCGTCCTCCCAGTCGGCAGCCATGATCAGAGCACGGCTCTCCCACACTGCGAGCGGCGCGTTCGCGGCGATCTTCTCGGCGAGCTCCAGAGCGCTTGCGAGTGCCTGACCCGGTTCCACGACGCTGTTCACCAAGCCGAGGCCGAGTGCTCGTTCGGCGGACAGCGGTTCTCCGGTGAGGGCAACCTCGAGTGCAACGTTCTTGCCGATGACCTTCGGGAGGCGGTAGAGCCCACCAGCGGCGGCAACGAGATTGCGCTTCACCTCGGCGAGTCCGAACGCAGCTTGGCTCGAAGCGACGATCATGTCGCAGGCCAGAGCGATCTCGCATCCACCAGCGGTGGCGAGACCGTCGATCGCCGCAATGACCGGCTTGCGTCGGGCGTAGGTGGTGAATCCTCCGAATCCACCCTTCGCCGTGGCGAGTTCTCCAGCCTTTCCGGCATTGATCGCCTTGAGGTCCGCACCTGCGCAGAAGACAGGGCCGTTGGCGGCCAGGACGCCGACCCAGACATCGGGATCTGCTTCCATCCGATCGAGGGCAGCCTCCATGGCCTGCGCAACCTCGCCGTTGATGGCGTTGCGAGCTTCCGGTCGGTTCAGTGTGAGCACGGCCACATGGCCTTTGACTTCGTATTCAACCATGGCGAGACCTTAGTCAGCCGGTGGATGCTCGTTCGCGTACCTGTGATCGGGGAGCGGGGACCTCTCCGTGGATCCACCGCTGGTACGTTGCCGAAATGCCCGAGCCAAGATTCGCGATCTGTGACCTCGACGGAACGTTGATCGATTCCGACGCCGCTCTGGTCAATGCGTTCGTAGCACTCGGAGTCACTCGATCAGAGATCAGCTTCGGTCATGTGATCGCGGATGAATGTCTCCGGTTGGGAATCTCTCTCGGTGACTATGTCCATGCATATGACACTGAAGCAGCGAAGCCGTTCCCCGGCGTCGACGAACTGATCGGAGTACTCGACGATTGGGCGATCTGCTCGAACAAGCATGTCGAGTCGGGTACCGCGGAACTCACCCGTCTGGCTTGGCGCCCGCGCGCTGCGATGTTTGCGGATGCGTTCAATGGCCCGAAGCGACTGGCGCCGCTTCTCGAAGCCCTTCATCTCGATCCGTCACGAGTCGTGTTCGTCGGCGACACCGATCATGACCGAACCTGCGCGCACGAAGCGGGAGTCGACTTTGCTCTCGCCGCTTGGAATCCCCGTGCCGTGGAACGCGTCGGAGATATCGCTCTGAAGCACCCGTCGGATCTCATTGAGGTTCTAGGCCTCTGAGCCAGCCTCGCCGGATGAGTCCAACTGGTCGACCTCGACCGGTTCGGTCAGCTCGATGATCTCCGTCTCGATGACCTCGGTCTCAGTGATCGTGGTCTCCGTACCGTCGGCCTCGATGATTGTGGTCTCGGTCACCTCGATCTCGGTGACGTCGACAATGACCACATCAGCCTCCGCGGTGATGATCTCGACGGTTTCAACGATTTCGACATCGGTCACGTCGACAACAACGGTCGTTTCTCCGTCGGTGATGATCTCGATGGTCTCGGTGACCTCGACATCGGTCACTTCGACGGCAACAGCACCAGCGAGGGCGTCTTCGGCCTCAGAAGGCGCTGAGGAAACCGGCGGCTTCGGCGGCAGTGGCTTTGCGGAAGATGATCCGACTCGTCCACGACTACGGCTGGGCTTGGTCGGAGCTTTTGCTTCGATCCCGAACAGCGCGGCAATGGCAGGAATTCGGGAGGCCAACTTGGTGACCGCCGAGATGAGCGCCTCGCCGGGCTCAGCGGGGATGCCCTGCGGTACGACCTGCGAGCGCACTGGCGCGTAGGCAAGCGCATCGAGAACAGTCGCGTAGCGGTCCGGAGCTGTCTCGGCTGTCAGCGATGCCGAAGCAGCAGCGGCCAGCGCTGTTCCCAGTTCGGCGGGGAACGGGGTACCAGCCTTGGGGGGACGCGAACTGACCCGCAGCGCCCGGACTGTGCGGCCGGCGGCGAGAGTTTCGCGTACCTCTTCGATCCACGCCGTGTGCTCGGCTTCGACACGCTCGGCAAGAGCAGCCTTGAGTGCTGTGGCCAGCTCACGTGTCTCTTCGTCGCGAGCGGAGTCGTCGGCGCCGACAACCACGGATCGGAGATCACGGAGATCGATCTCGGATGCCCCGGCCAGAGCGGCTTCGGCCTTATCGCGCCAGTCAGCGACACGGAGAGCCGGCATCAGCTGCTCGGCAAGCGCGAGCAGGGGAGCGGGACTTATCTCGGGTCGACCCGCCGCGATGTTGTCCTGATTTTGCTTCTCGACGGCGGTGCGCACAGCGGGGATCCCACCTCGCAGCAATTGCTCTGCAATCGGCTTCTGCTCTTCGGGAAGACCAGCGAGCACCGCGTCGCGATGCACGCGGCCGGCACGAAGGCGCTTGGCCTTCGGTTTCGGCTCCGGCGCCGGACGTTCGGGGCGCGGCGGGCGCGGCTTACGCTCGCGACGTTCGGTGGTTGCGGTCTCGCCCTCCGGGCGGGGACGACGCTCCCGCGGTGGTCGAGAATCGCCATCTCGGCCGGGCCGTGGACCATCACCGTCTCGGCGCGGGCGTCGGTCGCCTCGATCTTCTCGCTTTTGTTTCGGAGCGAGCGTGGTCGTCACGAGTTGGTCATCGTCCTTGCGGGGAGTGCCGACGACTTCGATGCGCTCTGGCTCCTTGCGAGCTCCCTTGGGAGCGAGCACAGAGAGGATGACGATGCCATCAAGCATGAAGTCGGCATCGGCCCGAACGACATCTCCAGCCTTCGCCCCCTCGAAGAGAAGTGATCCGTCGAGGTCCCCCTTCGGGAGTTTGGCTCCGGCTGCACGCCAGGTCCAGGATCCATCGGGTCGTGAGCTGGTGAGTTCGATTTCGATGCGACGAGACATAGGGCGGCAACGCTAACCGCGCACGAGGGTCACGGCGAACGTGAGGGCACATGCATCAGGTGACTGCTAATTTCCCCCGAGTTGCGGCAGGTCTTCAGTGCGACCGCCGAGAGCCGTCTTCCCGTTGTTGATTCCAACGACCGATACGAGTGGAGTGAAGCGAGTGACCCGACCGACGGCCGCCGATTTCGGGCAGCGCCCCTACGAACCTCCACCCGATGCAACGGAAATCCTCGTCATCCGGCACGGACAATCAGCCTCGTTCATCGAGGGGCGACCGTTCCATCTCGTCGACGGTCAGGGTGACCCGCCGCTCTCACCCCATGGACATCAACAAGCCGAAATGGTCGCTCGCCGCCTCAGGACGGTGCCGATCGACGCGATCTATGTGACCACGCTGCAGCGCACGCTCCAGACCATTGCACCCTTGGTCGATGAACTCGGTATCGCACCGGTGGTCGAGCCTGATCTCCGCGAGGTTCACCTCGGCGAGTGGGAGGGTGGTCTCTATCGGAAAATGGCGGCCGAGCGACATCCAGCATTCGCTGAGATGAATGCCACCCAGGATTGGGGTGCGGTGCCCGGCGCTGAAAGTTCGCTTGAGCTCCGCACGCGTGTTCGATCCGCGATCGAACGGATCCACAGCAAGCACCCGGGTCAGCGGGTGGTCGTGGTGAGTCATGGGGGAGCGATTGGGGCCATGCTCGCCGAAGCCACCGGCGCTCGGTCACTGGCCTTCGCCTCCGCTGACAACGCATCGATCAGTCAACTGATCATTCACGGCGACCGATGGATTGTGCGGAGATTCAACGACACGAACCATCTCGATGCCGAGCTGACCGGCGGGGCAGAGGCGCCAACCTGATCCCGACCTGCGGGATTGAGTTCTCATTCGAGCCTCGGCTATCGCCGATAATCCTCGTTATGTAAAGTTATCGACCGTAGCTCCAGAGGTACTTGTGGTCCGGGGTTCGATCCACATCTCGGCCACCGGCACCGCATTCGATCGCAACCAGGCGAACGCCTCTGCCACGTCTGCGGGATCTGACGATCGCTCGAGATCTCGTGAAACGTCTTCGAGCGCTGCTTGCAAGCAATACAGCCGGCTCTGGAATTCCTCGAGCTGCTCCCGGGAAATGATGAGGTCGTCATCGCCGAGGCCGTGTGCGGCCGCAAGGCGCCTCGCCATATACGCCTGCTGTCGACATCCGGATCGACAGAACCTCCTGGGGCGCCCTGCTCCCGCAATGCGACGGACCGCCCGCCCGCACCACGAGCAACGCGATGACCTCTCGTCGCCCCCACCACCACCACTTCCCTCTAATATCGTCACGTGACGATATTAGAGGGGTCACAAGGAAGCCGGGCGGAAAGATCACTCACCGATCCCGGAGGCTGCATGCGGATCAACCGAACTCGAGGAGTGATCGTTGCGAGCTCCTAGCCGGTGAAACTTGGGGCGACAGGCGTTGATGGGTCCCCCACCTGTGGACTGTCCCCGTCAATTGGCTCAGGGACCGGCCCAACCAGCACCGTCGGCAACGGGCGCTGTGTAAGTCCCCAAAGCCCTTGATAGGTCGCGTAGAGGTCGGCCGCTCCAGCGCTATACGGCGAGGTCAGCGCCCCTGCATCTGGCCCGGAGGTGATCACCCAAGCATTCATCGATGCTTCCGGATCTCCGGAACCAAACTCCCATCCGTCCAGGTTGAAATCATCCGTCGCCCGGATCGCCTGAATCACAAGTGCCGTCGAGTTCGGATCGGAGGGATCGCCGATGTATTGACCGAAGCCTCCGGGCGCTGGCGCAGCTGCCGATTGGAGTCGATGGAACCACCCAAGTCCGGCGAGAATCGCAGGATCGTCGACACGTCCGACTGCAGCCAGAGCCTGAAGAGCGAATGAGGTGCTCGCAGCGTCTGCCCTGTTGAACTCGGCCGAGGTCGCTGGGAGACATGCAGCGAGGACCCCGGAAGTGACCTCAGCGCGATATCCCTGCCAACCACCAGCCTGCTCTGCCGGAGTTTCACATTGCTGAGCTTGAAGCCATGCCAAAGCGCCCACAGGAACGTCAGCGCCTGCGGCGTTGAGCGCAATGATGGCCAAGGACTGATTCGTCACAGGGGTGTAGTCGTCCACAGTGCCGAAGAGTCCGCTCTCCTCTACCTCGAACCTCGATTCGAGCCTGGAGATGAGATCGAGTGAACTCTCGCCGAATGCTCGCGGATCTCGCTCAGTGAAAACCGCGAGAAAAACCAGCCAGCTCAGGTGGCCTGCTTCATCCGAGGTTCCACTCGTGATGTACGCGTCGGCATTCGCTTCGACGTAGGCCACTGCCCTTTCAAGTGCCTCTGACTGGCCCCCTGCGACCAGCAACGCCATAGCGACATTCACGGTCCAGTCCACCGATGGTTCTGTTCCGTAGGGGTCGACAACCGAGCCGTCGGCGGCCACCTGTGAAGCCAGCCAGGACGCAGTCGACGTTGCCGCATTCGCGGAGTTGATTGTGAAACTGAGCGGAGCGAACGCGGCGAGTGCAGCGACGGTTGCGGCAACGAGAGAACGAAGAACCAGACGCCTCCTGCTTCTCGATGCTGTGCATGAGGTGAATCTTGGTGACGCAGGCATGGATCCTCGGCTTCCCCGCAGAGCGAATGCCGACCGACCGCTGCAACGCAGGACACAGGGCCCATTGCCACACCCTCTCGGACTCGGCATCACGTTCCACGGTGATGGTGGTTGAGTCTGAGCGACAGGTTCGGTGATCCGACTCGCCTCGAAGCTCAGCATGGTCTCCCCTGCTTTGCTCCTCGGCACACGGTTGCGGGACAGC
>CAEMXZ010000034.1_pt1 | contig 18818 bp, 17 predicted proteins | sample 7263481 | NCBI WGS metagenome assembly CAEMXZ01 (sample SAMEA6813769, study PRJEB35770) | uncultured Microthrixaceae bacterium | biome: Freshwater; feature: Freshwater reservoir; material: water | place: Czech Republic | collected 2017-04-14 | depth 0.5m m
CCTCGAGGAGATCGCCGATGAGCAGGCCGGCGCTCTCTCCATCGCCAAACTCAACGTGGACGACAACCCCGACGTCGCCCGTCGATTCGGCGTCATGAGCATCCCGACCATGATCGTGTTCAAGGATGGCCAGGAAGTCAGCCGAGTGGTCGGCGCCAAGGCCAAGGGCCAACTGATGGCCGATTTCCAGCCGTTCCTCTGATCCACTCGGGTCAGCGCAGTCATTTCGACCCTCACAGGTGACCTCAAGTCTCCTGTGAGGGTTGAGGTTCAAACCCTCAACCTGCGGCATGTCGCGAGTTCAACCGAACATCACAGGTTTGTGCACAGGTTGTGGAGAACCTTGGAGGGAGCTCGTTGAGGCCGCGATGCCAAGGGCCCCTTGGGATCTCAGTCGAGATCCTCACGGCCATCGAGGATAATCCGGTAAATTCGCTCGAGATCTTCAAGGTTGGCGAACTCCACGGTGAGCCTGCCGCGCTTCGCTCCTGTGGATATCTGTACGCGGGTGTCAAGGAGACCAGATAGTTGCTCCTCGAGTTCGAGAAGAGCCGCCGGACGCAGTGTTGGCGTGGGTCGGACTGTTCCCGCCGTGGGTTCGGTGGAGGTCGGGGCCTCCCGGCGGCGGACTCGCTCCTCAACCTCTCGTACCGTGAGGTTCTCGGCCACGATCGTGCGGGCGAGTGCCTCTTGGAAGGCGGCATCTGAACTTCCCAGCAATGCCCGACCATGTCCGGCGGTGATCCGACCATCGGCCAGCAGACGTTGGATCGGGTCGGAGAGTTGCAGAAGGCGAACAGTATTGGCCACCGTGGAGCGGCTGCGACCGACACGACCGGCAACCTCCTCCTGGGTCAGACCGAACTCCTCGGACAGTTGCAGATACGCCGCTGCCTCCTCGAGCACACTGAGATCCTCACGATGGAGGTTCTCGACCAGCGCCTGCTCAAGGGACCGGACGTCCTCCGCAGGGCGCACGATGGCTGGAATGGACTCCAGCCCGGCCCGCTGGGCCGCCCGCCAACGCCGCTCGCCGGCGATCAGCTCGAACTTCTGGGGCGATACCTCACGAACAAGGATGGGTTGGAGTACACCAACCGCCTCAATGGAGGCGGCGAGACCGGCCAAGGCGTCGTCGTCGAAGAACGCACGGGGTTGATAGGTATTCGGCTCGATCTGTCCGACGGGGAGCTCCCGGAGTTGGGCGTCGCTCTCCTGCAGTCGTTCCGTTGTGGGGATAAGGGAACCGAGTCCCCTACCGAGTCCGCTCTGGCGTGCCACCGCTGACCTCCTTGGCTAGATCCCGATAGGCGAGTGCTCCCCGACTGCTGGAATCGAACGAGATAATGGGTTGACCGAACGAGGGAGCCTCCGAGAGGCGAACCGTTCGGGGAATCACCGTGCGACAGACCCTGTCGCCGAAATGGGAACGCACCTCAGCCGCTACCTGCTCGGCGAGATTCGTGCGGGCGTCGTACATCACCAGAACCAGAGCACTGATCTCGAGGCTCTGATTCAGGCTCTTTCGCACCAATTCCACATTGGTGGAGAGCTGTCGAAGGCCCTCAAGTGCGTAGAACTCGCACTGCACGGGCACCATGACCTCAGTGGCCGCCGTGAAGGCGTTCACGGTCAGCAGACCCAATGACGGCGGACAGTCAATAAGAACGAAGTCGTAATCGGCGAGAACCGGTTCGATCGCCAACCGGAGTCGATGCTCACGACTGAACGCCGGGACCAGTTCGATCTCTGCGCCGGCGAGGTGAAGATTCGCGGGGGCCACGAAGAGATTCCTGACCGAACTCCCCTCGACCACATCCTCCAATGGAACATCGTGAAGGAGCACGTCGTACATGGTGGCCTGCACCTGGGAAATGTCGAGACCCAAGCCCGTTGAGGCATTCCCTTGGGGATCCAGATCAATCACCAGTGTCCGATAGCCCAATTCGGCAAGACAGGCACCGAGATTCACCGCAGTGGTGGTCTTGCCGACCCCACCTTTCTGATTGGCAACAGCCAGCACCCTGGGCAACGCACGGCCGCGAGAAATCGGCGTTCCTCCAAGGTTCGAGGCCGGAACAGGATCGGGCATGGGTTCGGGCCGGGTATCCGAATCGGATCCTTCAGTCACCTCGCCGGCCTGAGCATCAACGGCCTGAGCATCACCGGCCTGATTGCCAACGTCCTGATCATCGGGTTCCATATGCATCTCGAGGTCTCTGGTTGGGGTCTCTGGTCATGATCACTGATTCGCCACTGGCTTTAGTTCCGTCAGGCCAACTTCGCACAACGATCGGGCTCGACGTTGGGGTGCTTTCGGGAGTAGTTCCCAACGATCGCCGCCAGTCGATCGCAGTGCGCAGGCGGACATCCTGCCCGCAGGAGAAGGGTCGGTCAAGACCGCATGGATGTTTCACGTGAAACACGGGCAGAGCGCCCCGGGAGAGACTTCGGCATCAATCCTTGATTCCTCACCGGTGTTTCACGTGGAACAACCCTCAGAACAATGGGCGCTTCGCCGGAACGCCATCTCGCCGGGGAAACCTGTCCGGACATGGCGTCTGCTGGCGAAGGACCTTCACGCTGGGGAAATCCCCCGATTCAGCGACCAGGCCGAAGAGTTCGATGCCATCAGTAGGCCAACGATCCGGTTGATCCGGTGGCTCACTGACCACAAGTCGACCTCCGAGACGCAGCAGGGGAGCGCCGCATTCGGCAACCGCAGCAGGGGGTCCGAACGAACGGGCCGTGGCGGCGTCGAAGGCTCCACGATGTGCGGGGTCGCGACCAATGGTCTCGGCCCGTCCCAGGATCGCTGTCACCCGGCTTTCCCAACCGAGGAACTCAATAGCCTCCGTCAGTAGCGCTGTCCTGCGCTGCATGGAGTCAAGCAAGGTGACCTGAAGATCTGGACGAGCCTCAGCGATCACCAGGCCGGGCACACCTCCGCCTGATCCAAGGTCGATGACCGTGCAACCCGCCGGAAGATCGGCGAGTGCGTCCACGAACCACTGAGCATGGGCTGCGTGGTCGCTCACCGGGCCCGGGCCCAGGACGCCGAGGGTCCGCGCACGTTCCAGAACCTCAAGAAGTAGATTCGACGCGGTCATCGACCCTCGATCGGAGTGCGAACGGCCCCGCCGGAGGCGGGGCCGTCGTGACGAACTGGAAGGTACTGGGGCATCATGCCGGAATGATGACCACCCGGCGGCGAGAATCCTCGCCCTCGGAGATGGTGGACACGCCGTCCATCTCGTTGACGGTGTCGTGCACAACCTTGCGATCGGCGGGGCTCATCGGCTCAAGGGCCTTCTGGATGCCCGAGGTACGGACCTCTTCAGCGATCGACTGGGTGAATCGCTCGAGGGCCTCACGGCGACGCTGACGGTAACCACCGACGTCAAGGCGGATTCGACCAGCAGCGTGGCCGGGAACCCGACGATGCACCACGGTACGGGAGAGTTCCTGCACGGCAGCAAGGGTGTTGCCCTTCGGACCGACCAGCAGACCCAGATCAGAACCCTGTACCCGGATCTCGTTGGTGTCCTCATCGACGGACTCCACCTCGATGGTGCCCTGGAGTCCGAAAGCCTCGACCAGACCGGTCAGGAAGTCCGAAACGATGACAGTGTGGGTTTCGAGGTCGACATCAGCATCGGGTGAGGTCTCAGACATGGCAGGGTCTCCCTGGGGTGTTGGTTTCGGTGAATTCGAGGTGTTTCGGCGGCGCGGAGGACGCTTGGTGGCCGGCTCGGCTCCGGCGTCGGGGGTGTCAGCGACACGTTCGGCTGATTCGTTGGCAGACGTCGATTCAGCGGTTTCGGCGGTGTCGGACGCGGGTCGATCCGAGCGCTTCTTCCCGCCGGGACGACGCCGATCACGGCGCTCAACCTTGGCTCGGGGCCGCGTGGGGCGGATACGAGCTCGAACCCGGGCCTGGCCTCGAGTGCGACCGAACAGACCGGGTCGGGGTTCCTCAAGAACCTCGAATTCGGCATCATCGGTATCGACGCCGAGTTGATCAAGGGCGAGATTCTTCGCCTCTTCGACGGTGCGTGCAGTGACTTCCACCCATTCCATGGGTCAATCCTTCTTCTTGCGCGCCCGGGGTTGCAGCGGTGCAGACGTGGTCTGATCCTTTGCATCGGAGGATCCTGTTGCGCTGGACGAGGCTTTCGTTGGCTTCGTCGTGGCGGGAGGAGTTTTCCGGTCCTTGGCACTCGTTCGGGTGGACGCCGAACCGGCGTCCTTGGAGGCGTTCACCGAAGCGTTCGCCCGACTCTTGGTGGTGACGGCCTTCGAAGCAGCCTTGGCGGGCTTCGCTGGGGCTGATTTCACCGACTTGGTTGACGTTCGTCCGGTGGCCGCCTTGGATTTGGTGGCTGTCGGCTTTTTCTTCGGCTTGGCGGCGCTCGGAGTGGCCCCGAAGCCGAACATCTGCGTCCATGAGCCACCCTCCTTCATGCCGTAGATGCTGTGGGAAATGAATGCCTGCTGACCGATGCGATAGATATTCGACACGGCGAAGTACAGGACGAGTCCCGATGGAAGGCCGAACGAGATGACCGGCAGGAAGAACGGCATGATCTTCATGATCATCTGCTGCTGCGGGTTTGACTGGGCACTGGGATTGCGGCCCTGAATCTGACGTTGCTGCACGAAGCCAGTGAACGCCACGATCGCAATGAGCACCAGGAACGGCAAAGCGTGCAGGATCCCTGATTTCATTGCCTGACTGGCACTCTCGGCCAGATCGAGCCCAAAGGCCTTCATCTGGTAGGAGGTTGACAGGTTCTCGTACATCTTCGAGTTGGGGCTGATCCATGCGGGATCGAACACGCGTTCGAAGAACGGAGCCTTCGACGGAGATCCGCCGATGCCCACCTGGCCGGAGACCCAGCCGATGTCAGCACCGAGGTCACTTACCCGTTGGGTGAGGCCCCTGAGCACCTGGTACAGCACAAGGAACACCGGCATCTGCACCAGCAGGGGAAGACAGCCCCCCAATGGGTTGATGTTGTTCTCCTTGTAGAACTTCAGCAGTTCCTCGTTGAGTTTCTGCCGGTCGTCCTTGTACCGGGTCTGAATCTTCTTCATCTCCGGTTGGAGTTGCTGCATCATCATCATCGACCGCGTGCCCTTGAGGGTGAGTGGGGTCACGATGATCATCACCAGCAGGGTCAACGCAATGATCGCAAGGGCGTAGTTGCCGGTGACGTCGTAGAAGAACGCCAGAACGGAGGCGAAGGCTTTGAAGAATGCGTCCATGGGTTATGCGGCCTTCTTTCGGGGCACAGGATCCCAACCATGGCCACCCCACGGATGGCATCGGCTGAGTCGTCGCAGCGACAGAAGTGATCCACGGATCAGACCATGAACCTCAAAGCTCTCGAGTGCGTAGGTAGAGCAACTGGGTTCGAACCGACAGGGTGAGACTCGACCGGCGAACAACCATTGGTAGGCCCGGATCACAAGATGTGGAGCACGGGCGAACAGTGGAACTGAGGTCGTTCGTTGATCGGTTCCGGCTATGTCGTCGGGATGGTGCTCGTGATGATGCTCGTGATGAGCGGCGTCGCAGCATTGCGCAGGCGCGGTGAACTCGTCGGCGACCGCATCGACAACGAGGGCCTCGCTCATGCTGCCCTCGGAACGCAGCGTGAGAGACAGGAATCAACCTCGCTCAACAGCGTGGCGCGGTCGAGTTCGGCGACGCCCGGCTTGAGTGTGAAGAGGTACGTACCGGGGGCCATGACGTCCGAGACTGACCGGAGATGTGCTTGGACCTGACGCCGAACGCGATTACGCACCACGGCAGATCCAACCTTTTTCGAAAGGGCGAATGCGACTCGCGGCGGTTCGGCCGGTGTACCCACCGGTGCTGCAGTGAAGGTCACGGTGACACAACCCGCGTGGGCGCGCCTGCCGCGACGTCGGAGCTCGACGAACGAGCGACGGTCACGGATGCGCCAGATCAGGCCGACAGGCGAGCGCGGCCCTTGAGACGTCGGGAACGCAGAACGTTCCGCCCGGCTCGAGTGGCCATGCGATGACGAAAGCCGTGCTTCTTGGCGCGGCGGCGGTTGTTGGGCTGGAACGTGCGCTTCACTTTGGGCCTCCTCGACCATCGGGCCTCCCTGCAGCCTTCGGGTCGATGCTGATCGACAGATGTAATGGTTCCATGCTCGCAACACCGAGCATGCCGGGAACCGTTCGGCCCGTCACGGTAGGCGCGACCTGCCTCCGGCAGCAACATCAGGTCCGTGCTACCGTCGCCGACCCATCCATGGAGCCGCGTGTCAGCACCCCGGATGGACACGGGCGAGTGCATGGCGCATGGTCCAACCTCAGGGTTGGGACGGGCGCCGACTGGTACGAGCAGGGGCCGTTTCGGTGGTCCTTGAATCACCGGAGCGAACTCCCCAACAGTGAACTAGGTTTTCCACAAGTGTGGACGTCACTGTGGACCTCACCAGGTCGACGGGAGCATCAGTGCAGGCAGAACAAGCAGAACAGTTGTGGACAGCATGCGCCGGAGCTCTGCGCGAGCAGGTCTCCGAGACCGTCTGGATGACCACGTTCTCCGCCGTGCTCGCGCTGCGCGTCGATGGGAACCAGTTGCGGATCGCCGTCCCCAACTCGCTCGTCAAAGAGCGAATCGAGAGTCGCTATCTCGCTGTCGTGAATGGGGTTCTCGGCGATATCGGTAAGCCCGGGATGCAATTGGTGATCGAAGTCCGCACCGAGGACGCGCCGGGCCACGTCGAACCAGCACACGGCTCCAGTGGCGAGACTGGCATCGATTCCGTCCACAACCCTGATCGCAGCCTGTTGATAAACCCTGAGGTTCCTGTGGAAAACACGGAGCAACCTGGGGAACTCGGCTTGAAAGTTTCACCCCGGTACACCTTCGACGCCTTCGTCACCGGCACTTCGAACCGGTTCGCCCACGCAGCCGCTATGAGCGTGGCGGAAACTCCCGCTCGCTCGTACAACCCTCTCTTCATCTATGGAGACGCCGGTCTGGGCAAGACCCACCTGCTCCAGGCCATCTCCAACTACGTCCGCGAGAACTACGTCACCTACCAGGTGCGCTATGTCTCCACCGAGCAGTTCCTCAATCAGTACGTGGAAGCCATCCGGCAGAACACCCTCAGCGAATTCAAGAAGCGCTATCGCGAGATCGATGTTCTGCTGCTCGATGACATCCAATTCATCGAGGGCAAGGAAGGCCTTCAAGAAGAGCTCTTCCACACCTTCGAATCGCTCTATCAGGCGAACAAGCAGATCGTGCTCTCCTCCGATCGACCGCCCGATGCCATCTCCACCCTCGAGGATCGCCTCCGAAGCCGGTTCAAGATGGGGCTCACCACGGAGATCAATCCTCCCGAACTCGAGACCCGCCTTGCCATTCTGCGGAAAAAAGCGGAAGGCGAGCCCATCACCCCGTCTCCCGAGGTCCTTGAATTCATCGCCTCGAACATCACGAGCAACATCCGTGAACTCGAAGGGGCCCTCATCCGGGTCTGCGCCTACGCGAGCCTCACCAGTCAGGTGCTCGACGTCGCTCTCGCCGAATTTGTCCTCGATGATCTCATCTCCGACACGCAACCCCGGCCTCTCACCCCGGATCTCATTCTTGAGAAGACCTCAGAGATGTTCGGTTTTCCCATCGACGAGATCCGCGGACAGAGTCGCCGCCGACCATTGGTCACCGCCCGGCAGGTCGGGATGTACGTCATGCGTGAGCTCACTGATCTCAGCTATCCCGCTATCGCCCGGGAATTCGGTGGTCGCGATCACACCACGGTGATCCATGCAGTCGAGAAGATCGGTGGTCTGATGAAAGAACGCCGGCAGATCTACGACCAGGTCACCGAGTTGGCCCAACGGATCAGGAGCGGTGAATGATCACCCCTGTTTCCTCCTCTTCCGCGTCAAAAAACGAACAACCGCGCGGTGCACAACCCTGTGGACAATGGCGCGCGACCCCGTGGATGAGGGAGGGAGAACCTCTTGGTCATCCCCCGAACACCCGCGCGGTGCTGCGAACCTGTGAATACCTGTGGAAAGACCGCGCGGCTGGAAACAGGGCACACGCTGGGAAAACACCATGCCGTCCACAATCCACAGCACCTATTACTACTACTGCCTTTCATAGCTTCTTCCTGATCACAACTGAAAGAGAGTCGATGTGAAGTTCCGTTGTGAACGAGACCCATTGGTCGACGCCCTGACCACCGCTTCCCGAGCTGTTACAAGCCGGGGAAGTTCCCTTCCTGTGTTGTCGGGGCTTCGCCTCGATCTCAAGGGTGACCAACTCCAGGTCACCGGCAGTGATCTCGACCTCACCATCGCCGTGCGTGCGGCAGTGAGCGGAGAACGTGACGGCACTGCCATCGTGCAAGCCAAATTGCTCACCGACATCATCAGGAATCTCTCTTCCGGTGCGGTCACCGTTGAGGTCGACGACGAAGAGGCCCGGATCAGCTCCGGGCGCTCGGCGTTCGCAGTTCGAACCATCGCCGCCCACGAATTCCCGCAACTACCAGAACCAGCTGAGAACTCCGTCGTGATCGACGCAGCGCTCCTCTCTGACGCTCTACGGCAGGTGGTTTCGGCGGCCAGCACCGATGAATCACGACCAGTGCTGACCGGTGTGCTCATGGCCGCTGAAGGAACCGGGCTCCGACTTGCGGCGACAGACTCCTACCGCCTCGCGGTGAGGGACCTTCCCGGAACGTCAGTGCTCGCCGAAGGGCAGCAGGTGCTAGTTCCTTCGATGGCACTCAAGGAACTAGGAAGACTGCTCAGCACGGCTGAGGTGGTCACCCTTCGTCTGGGCGAGCGGGATGTCACCTTCGATGTGGACGACGCCAGGCTCACGAGTCGACTCATCGTCGGCGATTTCCCGCCGAACTATCGATCTCTCATCCCGAACACGCACCCGAACCGGCTCACCGTTGGCCGTGAGTCGCTGATCGAAGCACTTCGTCGCGTGAGATTGTTGGCGAAGGACGCCACTCCAGTGAGAATGGCGCTTCGTGCCGATGGCGTCGATCTGTTGGTGAGCAGCCCTGAACTCGGACAGGCCCGTGAGGAGATCGACGCTCGACATGAAGGCGAAGAACTCACTGTGGCCTTCAACCCCGAATACCTCATGGCTGGTCTCGACGTGATGCCCGGCGACGAGGTCATCCTCGAGACCGTGCATCCCCAGAAGCCGGCCCTCCTACGCAGCAGCGAAACCCCGGATTTTCTGTATCTGCTCATGCCTGTCCGGGTTCCCTGATCGGTCCGTGCATCTCCAACGGCTCTGGCTCACTGACTTCCGCTCGTATTCCACAGCCGAGCTGCAGTTCGCACCCGGTCTCACAGCGCTACTCGGCGCCAATGGGCAGGGAAAAACCAACATCATGGAGGCGGTGGGGTATCTCGCGACGCTCTCGTCGTTCCGCGGTGCCCCGACCGAAGCACTGATCCGTCGGGGTGCCGGCAGCGCCGTCGTGCGGGCGGAGGGAGAACGGGAAGGTCGGTCACTGCTGATCGAGGCGGAGATCACGGCCTCGGGTCGCGGACGGGTGCAGGTGAACAAGCAACGCCTGGCCCGTACCCGTGATCTGCTCGGTGCGTTGCGGGTCTCGGTGTTTGCTCCTGATGACCTGGAATTGGTCAAAGGTGGCCCGGCTGAACGTCGGCGCTACCTCGACGAGACCCTTGTGGCCCGAAAAACCTCGCTCGATGTGCTGCGCACAGACCTCGACCGCATCCTGCGTCAACGAAATGCGCTCCTCAAACAATCAGGGGGCCGTCTCAGCGCTGAAGTTGAAGCGACACTCATGGTCTGGGACGCGAAGTTGGTCGATGTGGGTGAGGCACTCGCAGACGCCCGCGCCGCCCTTATCGAGGAACTTGCCCCGGTTCTGAGGTCGTCCTACGACCATGTTGCTGGTCAGAGTGCCCACGTCGATGCTGTCTACGACGCACCCTGGCGCGAATCGGGGTTGGGAGCGGCCCTCGGGGCTGTCCGCCGCGATGAATTGCGTCGGGGAACCTCGCTGGTCGGCCCCCATCGCGACGAACTGCAGTTGACCATCGACGGGATGCCGGCCCGCACCCACGCATCGCAAGGTGAGCAGCGGTCCCTGGCGCTCGCCCTGCGACTGGCGGCGCATCAGGTGGTCACCGACAGCACGGGTACTCCTCCGATTCTGCTGCTCGACGACGTCTTTTCCGAGCTCGACCCGGACCGGAGTTGGGCATTGCTCGCGCATCTGCCTGCGGGGCAGACCTTGTTGTCGAGCGCCACTGGATTGCCCCCCGGGGCCAACCCCGAGCAGATCTTCCGGATCGAGGACGGGACGATCCGACCGTCGTAGGGCATCCGTACACTCACACCCATGCCATGGGAGCCATTGCCCGACCGTCACGAGCCCGAACCCACCGCGATGAGTGCCGGTCTCGATCGTCTTGTCCGGCACCTCGGTGGTTCCTCGGCCGATGCCATGACCACACTGTTCGATCGCTGGACCGAGTTCGTCGGCGACACCATGGGAGCGCATTGTCGACCAGTTTCATTGCGCGGCGGGGTGTTGCTGGTGGCCGTCGACGACCCAGCGTGGTCCACTGAGGTGCGGTTCCTCGAGGCGGCGCTCATCACCCGTCTCAACGCCGAAATGGGCGAATCCGCAATTGGTTCGATCGAGGTTCGCGTGCGGCCCCGAACGGGCAGAAACACCTAGGGAAATCCCCTGTTTTCGCGCTTCCTGCTGGTAGAATTCTGGGGCTGTGATGCAGTCAGTCATGACCCGTGAGTCCACCTGACAGAGCAATCTTCTGGCGGAGCAGTCAACTGGCAGAGGCATCACTCGAGAGATTGGGCAGTTTGAGCAGTTGGGAACGCCGCGCAGTTCAGAAGGCCGCGCAGTTCGAGAGATCGAGCAGTTCGGCGGTTCGTTCCGCCCGGAAGATCAAGCCTGAAGATTGACCTGAAGATTGACCTGAAGATTGACCTGAAGATTGAGAAGTGCAGCCGGGCGTTCGATCGACGAACGGCTCGAACAAGGACCAAGAGGGGAAGCTCGCAGCGTGGCGAAAACCACCGGAGATTACGGAGCCAAGGACATCACCGTCCTCGAGGGCCTCGAAGCAGTTCGTAAGCGACCGGGTATGTACATCGGGTCCACCGGCCCTGCCGGTCTGCACCATCTCGTGTACGAGGTCGTCGACAACTCTGTCGATGAGGCGATGGCCGGGCACGCAACACATATCGCGATCACCCTGATGCCCGACGGTGGCTGCGAGGTCGTCGATGACGGCCGTGGCATCCCCGTCGACAAGCACCCTGATCCGAAGATGAAAGGGCTCACCGCTGCTGAGGTGGTGCTCACCGTGCTGCACGCTGGTGGCAAGTTCGGAGGAAGTGGCTACAAGGTGTCCGGTGGTCTCCATGGCGTGGGTATCTCCGTCGTGAACGCCCTGTCCACGCGTGTTGAGGTCGATATCGACCTCAACGACAACCGTCACTCCATGGCGTTCATCAACGGCGGCAAGATCGAGCAGAACCTCACCGTCACCGGTAAGGCACCCCGTGGTCGCACCGGCACCACCGTGCGGTTCTGGCCCGATCCCACCATCTTCGACGAAACCAACTTCCGGGCCCAGACCCTCCTCGAGCGTTTCCAGATGATGGCCTTCCTCAACAAGGGCCTCGAGATCCGCTTCCAGGACAAGCGACCCGAAGCAACCTCGAACGAGCCTGTGGTGTTCAAGTACGCCGGTGGCATCGTCGACTTCGTCGCGCATCTCAACGCCTCCAAGGAACCGCTCTTCAAGAAGGTCGGCTACCTCGAGCAGGTCGAGGAGGATCAGGAAGTCGAGCTCGCCTTCCAATGGAACACCGGATTCAACGCCGACGGTCTCCATAGTTTCGCCAACGGCATCGCCACGATTGAGGGCGGTATGCACGAAGAGGGCTTCAAGAAGTCCCTCACCAACGTGGCCAATAAGTACGCCCGCGCGAAGGGTCTTCTCAAGGAGAAAGAGGACAACCTCCAGGGCGAGGACATCCGCGAGGGTCTCACCGCCATCATCTCCGTGCGTTTGCGCGAACCACAGTTCGAGGGTCAGACCAAAGGCAAACTCGGCAACGTCTCGATGCGATCACTCGTGGAGAAGGCCACCAACGAACGTCTCAACGACTGGTTCGAGGAGAACCCCACTGAGGCTCGCAAGATCATCGCCAAGGCTCTGCTCGCCGCCCGGGCCCGACTCGCCGCTCGCAGCGCACGCGATGCCACGCGCCGTAAGTCCGCACTTGAGGGCGCGGGCATGCCCGACAAACTCAAGGATTGTTCCAGCCGCGATCCCAGCGAATGCGAACTGTTCATCGTCGAAGGCGATTCCGCTGGTGGTTCTGCCGTCGCAGCCCGCGATCCACGTACACAGGCCATCCTGCCCATCCGCGGCAAGATCCTCAACGTCGAACGCGCCCGCCTCGACAAGATCCTCAAGAACAACGAGATCCAGACCCTCATCTCGGCCATCGGTGCTGGTGTCGGCGAGGAGTTCGACGTCACGAAGATCCGGTACAACAAGATCGTGCTCATGTGCGACGCCGATGTCGATGGCTCACATATCCGCACCTTGCTGCTCACGTTCTTCTTCCGCCATATGCGTGAACTGGTCGAGAAGGAACATGTGTACATCGCGCAGCCGCCGCTGTTTTCCACGGTGGTGGGCAAGGAGAAGATCTACCTCAAGGACGACCTCGCCAAGAGCGTCTTCCTTGAGAGCCATCCGAACCATAAGAAGGAGTTCCAGCGTCTCAAGGGCCTGGGCGAGATGGACTTCGACGAGCTGGGTGAGACCACCATGGACGCCGATCGGCGCACCCTGTTACAGGTCGCGGTCGAGCAGATGTCCATCGCTGACGAGGTGTTCTCCGTGCTGATGGGCGACGACGTCGAATCCCGCAAGCACTTCATCCAGACCAACGCCAAGGACGTGCGCTTCCTCGACATCTGAGGACGCCACCATTCGGAGACGACGACACATCATGAGCGACGACACCCCAACCGAAGATTCTCCTACCGACGAAGGTCCGATCACGGCTGCAGCCCTTACCGGCACGATCGAGCCCATCGAGATCCAGGAGGAGATGGAACGCTCCTTCCTCGATTACGCGATGTCCGTCATCGTGTCGCGTGCCCTTCCCGACGCGCGCGACGGCCTCAAGCCGGTACATCGTCGGATCCTGTGGGGCATGTACGACCTGCGTGCCCTTCCCGATCGACCCACCATGAAATGTGCGCGTGTCACTGGCGAAGTCATGGGCAAATACCACCCGCATGGTGACTCCGCGATCTACGACGCATTGGTCCGCATGGGACAGTCCTTCAGTCTGCGCCATCCACTCATCCATCCGAAGGGCAACTTCGGTTCGCTCGACGAACCGCCGGCTGCTGCTCGATACACCGAGTGTCGTCTCGCTCCGATGGCGCTCGACATGCTCGCCGACATCGACGAGAACACCGTCGACTTCATCGACAACTATTCCGGTGAGTTCCAGGAACCACTCGTTCTCCCCAGCCGTTTCCCCAACCTGTTGGTAAACGGCTCACAGGGCATCGCGGTCGGCATGGCCACGAACATCCCGCCGCACAACCTCGCTGAGATCATCGACGCGGTCAATCATCTGCTCGCGAATCCCGAGGCAACCCCCGACGAACTCATGGAGTTCGTGAAAGGCCCGGACTTCCCCACCGGCGCACTCATCATGGGTCGGCAGGGGATCATGGACGCCTACCGAACTGGTCGAGGGTCAATCAAGCTTCGCGGCAAGGCCGAGATCGAAGAAGGTACGCGCAGCGACTTCATCATCATCACCGAACTGCCGTATCAGGTGAGCCCGAACCAGTTCATCGTGAAGGTCAAGGAACTCGTCGACAATCGCGAACTCGAGGGCATCGCCGAACTCAACGACGAGTCGGCCAAGGGCAAGATGCGTCTGGTGCTGCGCCTCAAGCGCGACGCCCCGGCGCTCGTCATCCTCAACAACCTCTACAAGCGCACACCACTGCAGACCAACTTCTCGGTCAACACCGTGGCACTCGTCGACGGCATTCCGCGCACGCTCAACCTCCGCGATGCACTCGTCGCCTACATCGACCATCAGGTCGAAGTCATCACCCGTCGATCCCAGTACCGACTCGACGAGGCCCAGCGTCGGGCCCATATCGTCGAAGGTCTCCTCAAGGCCCTCGATCTCATCGACGAGATCATCGCCGCTATCCGGGCCAGTGACGACAAGGCCGGTGCCCGCGAGGCGCTCATGGCTGCGCCATTCGAGTTCTCCACCGAGCAGGCCGAACACATCCTCGACATGCAGTTGTCGCGCCTCACCCGCCTCGGTCGGGCGCAACTCGAAGAAGAGATGGCCAAACTGCGTGAGACCATCGCGGAGCTCGAGCTCATCCTGTCCGACGAGGGTCGTAAGCGTGCTCTCATCTCCGACGAACTCGGTGAGATCAAGAAGACCTACGGACAGGGTCGACGCAGTCAGATCACCTACGACGTCGGCGACCTCGACATCGAGGATCTCATCGACGACGAGGAACTCGTCGTCACCATGAGCGCCAAGGGCTACATCAAGACCATCGCCGTCGACGCGTTCAAGGTCCAGGCCCGCGGTGGAGTCGGGGTGAAGGGTGCCAAGCTCAAGGATGAGGACTACGTCACCCACATCATCCACACCACGGCACATGCATATCTGCTGTTCTTCTCGAACCTCGGTCGGGTCTACCGCCTGAAGGCGCACGAGATCCCCATGAAGGACCGCACGGCGCGCGGCACTGCCATCGTCAACCTGCTCCCACTGCAGCCGGGCGAGACCATCAGGGCCATCATCGACACCCGCGATTACGAGACCAATCGGTTCCTGTTCTTCGCCACCAAGAACGGTCAGGTCAAGAAGACCAAGTTCACCGAGTACGACTCCTCGTTGCGCGCGGGCATCATCGCCATCAACCTCAAGGACGGCGACGAACTCGTCAAGGTCATCCCGACCAACGGTGGCGACCAAGTGTTCATGGTCTCGAAGGCCGGTATGACCATTCGCTTCTCCGAGGACGAGGTCCGGTTCATGGGCCGAGCCGCCGCTGGCGTGCGCGGCATGAAGATGAAGACCGGCGACGAAGTGGTGTCCTGTGATGTCGCCCGCGACGACGCCGCCATCCTTATTGTCACCGACGGTGGCTACGGAAAGCGCACCCAACTCGACAAGTTCAACGTGCAAGGTCGCGGTGGCCAGGGCGTGCGCGGCATCCGGATCAACGCCAAGAAGGGCGGGGTTGTTGCCGCCTTCATGGTCGGCATCGACGACGACATCTTCGTGATCAACAGCGGTGGAACCGTCATCCGCATGGAGGTCCGTCAGATCTCCTCGCAGGGTCGCGACGCCACCGGCGTGCGGGTCATGAATCTGAGTGATGACGAGGTTGTGGCATCAGTCGCCCCGGTGCTCGGCCCCGAAGAATCCTCTGACTGATCCACCGGTCGAAGCATCAATGCCGGACGCGCGAGCGCTCGCTGATTTCTGACTCGCAGAGCGATCTGCCTCACATCATTCGCACCGATCCTTTGATCGGGATGGAGGCAGATCCATGGGGCTGGTTCCCTGTCGGCATCATCGAGTGCACGCGCATCGTTGGGTTCGTTCCGCACCATCAGTTGAGGCTGGACAAGTGCTGCCACTGTTCGCCGTCATGATTCTCTTCGTGTTGCTCATCGGTGTGGGTCTGATGCGTCTCGCTGGAGGACTCACCGATCGAGCTCGGGCGCGCACCGCGGCCGACGCCGCTGCGCTCGCGGGTGCGCGCGATGGCGAGGACATGGCGGGCCGGGTGGCCGAGGAGAACAACGCCAGGCTCGAGCAGTACGTGGCCCAGGACCGTGAGGTTGAGGTCACGGTTCGGGTGGGTGACGAGCGGGCAACCGCCCGGGCGCAGTTGCGCTGGTGAGGCGGGTGGCGGCTGTCGGTCGAGGCTGATCCCTACACTGCTCCCATGACCCGGGTGCGCATCATGAGGATCGACCCGAAGGCAACCCTTCGTTTCTCGATTGCGTTGGCGCTCTGTGTGTGGTTGATGCTGCTCGTCGCCGGTGTCGTGCTGTGGGCGTTCGCCGCTGCCACCGGCACGTTGCGAAAGGTTGAGGACTTCATCGCCCAACTGCTCGCGGAGAGCACATTCCATCTTGATGCGGTGAAGATGCTCCTCGGTGCAGCCGGCGTAGGTGTGGTTCTCCTGCTCACGGCGGCGATCTTTGCGGGCATCATGTCGGCCCTTTTCAACCTCATCTCGGGTCGCGTCGGGGGTCTTGCCGTCACGGTGGCTGAGGTCGAGGATCCGTCGGTTTTCCCTCGCGGCTGAACCGTCCGGTAGGGTGACCACCCGCTACGGGGCTATAGCTCAGTTGGTTAGAGCGCACCCCTGATAAGGGTGAGGTCGCTGGTTCGATTCCAGCTAGCCCCACAATGAGGATGATCCGTCGGGCCTTCGTAGCGATCGGCATGGCGGCGCTTGTCGCCGCCGCCGTTCGGCTCCGCGGTTCAGGTGGCACACCGCCACAATCGGGGGGTTGGCGCGAGCTCTCCGGTCCTGAGCTCGACTGATATGTCCCGGGTCGCGATCATCGGTGTAGGCGCGGTGGGTGCACGGCTGGCGCGCCAATTGGTCTCCACGGATGCAGACGAAGTTGTGCTTCGCGATGAGGATCGCGGACGCGCCGAGATGGTCGCCCAGAGTCTGGGCGAGAGATCTCGGGTCGACACTTCGGGAATCACTGCCCCGCTCGATGTCGATGTCGTGGTGCTCGCCGGCCGGCCCCGGGTGCATGCCGATCAGGCGGCTGCGCTGCTGTCGAATGGCGTGCCGATCATTTCAGTGTCCGACGATCTCGCTGATGTTCGAGGGCTGCTGGCGCTCGACCGGCAGGCTCGGCAATTGGGCACCACGGTCGTGATCGGCGCGGGTTTCGCTCCCGGCCTCACCTGCGTGCTCGCCGCCCATGGCGCACGACTCTTCGACCAGGTCGACGAGATTCACGTGGCCAAAGCCGGAACCGGTGGCCCTGCGTGTGCACGACAGCATCACCGATCGCTTGGTCGGATGAGCGTGGATTGGCGTGACGGCGACTGGGAGAGCCGTGCGGGTGGCTCGGGACGCGAGCTGTGCTGGTTCCCCGAACCGATCGGCGCCCAGGACTGCTACCGGGCCGAACTGCCCGACGCGATGCTGCTCGTTCCTGCCTTCCCTCAACTCCGGCGGGCCACATCGCGCATGGCGGCAACCCGTCGCGATCGCCTCACCGCTCGACTTCCGATGCTCTGGCCCACGCATCCCGAAGGTGGTCCCGGTGCGATTCGCGTCGAGCTTCGGGGGCAGCGAGGAACCGCTCGCGACGTCGTGGTGTTCGGAGCGATGGACCGGCCCGCGGTGGCTGCCGGTGCAGTGGCCGCTGTGGCCACACAGTTCGCCGTCGAAGGGTCGTTGCGCCGCTCGGGCGCGGCCGGACTCGCCGAGTTGGTCGAACCGCTCCCGTTCCTGCAGGAACTTGCTCGTCGTGGGGTGCGCGCCGCCACCTTTGACGGCGAAGCCACTGGTGCCCCCCGGGGCTGACCGGCCGACGTTCCCGATGCCAGTTTGGGCCGTCTGACTCTTTATCGAACAATGTCCCTCCCGCACAGTTTTTGACGCGCGGCCATTCCTACAGTGCCCTCCCGCTCACCCGAGCGGGACACGGTGCAGGAGCGTGGAAACGCCGAACAGGGTGGTGCGAAATGACCGAAGGTCGTGGGGGAACCGAGACGGGCGATCTCGTTGTCGGGGCGCTTTCGCTGGTGCGGCGGGTCGTGGCCCAGGTGGCAGGTTCGTTTCCTGCCCATGTCGATCGACACGAACTTCTGCGAGCCGGGGCGCTCGGCCTGGTTGAGGCAGCGAGGCGCTGGGATCCGGAACGGGGCGTTCCCTTCGAGGGGTATGCCGTGCTGCGCATCCGGGGCGCCGTGCTCGACGCGGCCCGGGCGGCCGACTGGGCGCCGCGAGCTCTTCGCACCATGGCCCGACGTATCGATGCGGTTGAACAGTCGCTCATCGGGGATTGCGGGCGACGACCCACTGAGACCGAGATCGCCGATGCTCTGGGGCTCGAACCAGCGGCGCTGCGGCGGGTGCGCACGACGTTGGCCCGGCTTGTTCCGCTCTCACTCGATCGGCCGGCAGGCAGGGCCGACGATGCGGAGACCGCGCTCGTCGAGTTGCTCGTCGACGGACGCCACGGTGAGCCATCGCTGGTTCTCGAACATCGCGAACTCATGGGCTATCTCCATGACGCAGTGGATCTGCTTTCCGAACGTCACCGGTTGGTGATACTCGGCGCATTTTTCGAGGAGCGCACGGCCGGCGATCTCGCCCGTGAGCTCGGCGTCACTGAATCACGGGTGAGTCAGTTGCGCGCCGAGGCGATCGCACAACTGCGGTGGGGTATCACCTCGCAGTACCGCAGCGAGGAACGCGTTGACGAGGTCTCGGAGCGGCGGAGCGCCTATGCCGAAGCGATCGCCCGGGCTCGGCGATGGGATCAGCGATTCGACGAAGAGCGACGTGTTGCCCGAGAGGTTGTGAGCGAGATCGCGTGAGCTCAGGGTCGAGGGGAGGTCGTTCCCGTCGGTACCCATGAGGGCCAGTTGGATTGGCAGGCCCAGAAGTACTGGGCCACGAGAAGAGAACGCTCGTCTAGCTGAGCGGCCAACGCACGCC